>Ga0209295_1000028_pt1 | contig 302261 bp, 343 predicted proteins | sample Porto_5metaG_FD_187428 | JGI IMG/M metagenome (GOLD analysis project Ga0209295, IMG submission 187428) | Marine algal microbial communities from Porto, Portugal - Porto_5 metaG (SPAdes) (version 2) | ecosystem: Host-associated > Algae > Red algae > Unclassified | place: Portugal: Porto...
TCTAGCAATACAAATTCAGCTTCGTGCTGAGAAGAATTTCTAGTGTGGAACATGAGAAAAACACCTTCCTTTAGTGGGCTTTTCTCTATTATAAAATGAGGAGATGTAAATTTTAAGGAAAAAAATAAAGCTGTCGAGATTTTCTCGACAGCCTGAGTCCTCATATGAGGACTGCTTTTATCTTGTAGACAAAGTCTACAAATTTTTGGTATAACACCATGTTCGTTGTGGTTTATTTTTTTATAGCATGAATGTAATGAATGGTCTCAAAAGCTGATAGGTAATCTTCTCTATTGTTAAAATACAGTTCATTAACTTTTTCAGGAGATAAATGTTCATAAATAAGTAGATCTGATTTTTCTAACATCTTTTCGATTTCAAAGTACGAAAAACATGATTTCATCGGTTCTCCGCCTATTGAAGCCATTTTCACCATATTCTCAACTCTATTAGAGCTTCCTTTTTCTTCGAATAGTTTTTCGTCTGCATAATCAAAAACGATCGAACTTCCTGATGGAACATTGGTGAATAGATAATCTATTAAGCTTGTAACTTCCTCTTTAGTTAAATAGTAAGAAACACCTAAAAGACTAAAAAACGTCTTTTTGTTATCAAATCCTCTATCTTTTAGGTTTTGATAGGATAAATTTTTGGTGAAGTCCATAGAAATAAAATGAAGATTACTTGGGATTTTTAATTTAGCCTCGTCCAACCTTTGCTTTTTAAATTCCTGTGTAGCGGGATGATCAATTTCGAATATTTCTAAGCTATTTTCCAATTCTGGATGTCGGAAACTAAAAGTATCTAATCCAGCACCAAGTATGACATATTGTCTTAATCCTAACGCTACCTCAAGAAGTAATACTTTTTCGCAATACGCAGCTCGTGACAAGGTGATTGGAGAAAGTTGGACTTGTGTAATCCATTTTAATATTTCTTCTGTATTTCCCTCGAATTTTTGTGCGATATCTTTGTTGAAGAAGTGTATGCCTTGGACCATATTTTCTTTGATATCAGTGAATTCTTTTTCCGAAATGAATTCTTTAGCTAAATAATCATTAAAGATTTTAGGGGTATCAAATTGACTATGATAGGATCTGGCAAAAGCCGATATTAACGAAGTCACACTTGATTCATCTTTCTTCATACAAACACACTCCTTCATTTTAGAACAAAAAAATAGGGTTCTCCTGGCCAGGAGAACCCTATTATATACTCAAAAAATATAAAAGTAAATTATAGCATAATTTAATTATTTTGTCAAGATAAATTATTTGTCACAGCTTTTTTCGTACAAATATTCACACTTAGCAAGTGTTACATGGCGCAAAAAAGAAGAAATTCTTACCTTATCCCAAAAAGGTTTCAGTGCATGCAATGCTTACTTTCACTGCCATGAATACAAGGGAAGAACCATATCCAACGTAAAATACTTTAAAAAATATAAAAACCCCACTTTACTTAAAGTAAAGGTGGGGTTAATCTACAGTTCGAAACCAGTCCTCTAATGAGACTGTTTTTTTATTTCATTTCTTTTTTCAACACTTCAATGGCTTTTTTCATTTGCGTATCATTTTTCTTGAGCTTATCTTGGATGTTTGTCATCAGTACCGTCGTTGTGTCCCCTGTCAGAATACCATCAGCCTTCAGATCGTGATCTGATTGGAACCTTTTCACGACCGACTGGAATGCTTGATCATATTCTCCATTGGCTTTTGCTTTGTAGCCAAGCGCTTGGAACATTTTTTGAGCCGCTTTGACTTCATCTCCATCATCATTCAGTTGATACGTCTTTTTCGGACTTAAGTATGGCAGCTTCGCATAACTCGGCAGAGATGCTTTCACCTGTGGCTCAATTCCTTTTTTGTGAATCCAAGACCCGTCTGGTGTCAGCCACTTGGCAATGGTTAATTTCACACTAGAACCATCATTGTAGCTTTGGGCATTCTGAACAGTCCCTTTACCAAATGTCTTTTCTCCAACAAGTTGAATGCTGGAGGATTGGTGCAGAGCTCCCGCCATGATTTCAGCAGCACTCGCTGAACCGCCGTTTATAAGAACAACTGTCGGCTGATGAACTTTGCGTTCTTTTTCCGCTTTGTACACTTGTTTCTTTCCTTTTTCCTCAACCTGCATAATGACTTTTCCTTTATCGATAAAGTCATTGCTCATTTCAATTGCTTCTGTCATAATGCCGCCTGGATTATCTCTCAGATCAATGACAAAACCTTTTGCCCCTTTTTTCTCGAGGTCATCAATCGCTTTATCCAACTCTTTAGACGTGGTTTCAGCAAAAGAAGTGATTTGGATTTCGCCTATTTTATCTTTTGTTAGTTTTGCATACACCGTTTCAAGTGGAATCGTATCTCTTGTGATCGTGACATCCACATTTCCAACACCTTGTCGGTTCAAATGCAGTTTGACATCCGTTCCTTTTTTCCCTCTGATAAGAGAAACGGCTTTATTCACTGACATACCTTTTGTACTTTTACTATCCACTTTTAAAATACGATCATGAGGTTTCAAACCAGCTTTTTCAGCAGGAGAGCCTTTAATCGGTGCGACAATTAAAATTTGTCCATCCTTCTCTTCTACTTGTGCACCAATTCCTTCAAATGAAGATGAAATGGTGTTGTTAAACCCTTCGGCTTCCTCCTGATCCATATATGTAGAGTATGGATCATCAAGTGATGCAATCATGCCTTGAATCGCACCGTCTACTAGTTTTTGATCATCCGTTTTTTCGTAATACTCGTTTTTTACCTTCGTATATGCAGCCATGAGTTTACTAAACTTCTCATCTCCTGAAACGCTGACAGCACCTTGTTTTGTGATCACAAATGTAATCACTGAGGAAAGCGCTGCTGTCACCAGAATGGCTATCACGAACTTGAATTGTTTTTTCAAAAAAACACCACCTTTATCTCCTTTCATTATTATCAAGGACGATTCTTCATCCGTCAACCAAAGGATCAAACTTCTATTTGAAAAGATAAGCCATTTCGCCCTGCAATGCATAATCTTTAGAGAGAAACATGATAAAGAAAGAAGGGATTCCATGAGTGACTATGTAGAAATGCTTGCTTATTTTGGGGTATCAGGTGCCCATCCTGGTGGAATTGAGCTAACAAAAACGATGATTGAGCATCTTAACTTGACGTCTGACGATCGTATACTGGATGTTGGATGCGGCACAGGACAAACAGCCGCCTATTTAGGACATTTAGGTTATGAAGTAGAGGCGATTGATACACATTCTTTGATGATTGAAAAAGCCAATCTGCGATTCGAGCGGGAACAACTACCTTTCCGTGCACAGCAAGCATCGATCGAACACCTGCCATTTGCGGATGACTCGTTCTCTCTACTGATCAGTGAATCTGTTTTAAGCTTCACCCATTTACCTGCTGCGCTTGCTGAGATGAAACGGGTACTTGCTCCTGGAAAACAATTGATCGCTAATGAGGCTGTGTTAAAAGTGCCGCTTCCCTCAAAAGACCAGGCAGCCATTCGGGAGTTTTATGGGTTTCACTCCCTCTTTTCATTTTCTGAATGGCAAAAGCAGTTAGCGTCCGCAGGATTCCGTGAGATTCGGATTCTCTCATTCGATGAGCACATGGTGCAAGAGGAGCCGACCGAAATGGAATTATCAGATCAAATACCACCTTCTCTTTATGATACATTGCAGACACACTATGACCTGATTCAAACACACCGAGAACATCTGAGTCACCTTGTATTTGAATGTACAGTATAAAATGAGCGAATCTCCTATATGTTTTGTCCAAACTCTATGAAGTCTTTCGCATAGGATAAGAGTGAAAAGAGTTTGTCATAAGGAGGGAAAACATGGAGCGCTACTATAAACTTTGTCAGCAGCATATGGGGAAAATAGCTAGAATTACTGATCGAAATGGCAGAGTACATGTTGGACGTATTGAGCGGGTGTCAAACCGCAAAGTTTATATCCGGCCAGTCGGCGGGTCCCGCGGGGGCTTTGGTTATGGATATTACGGAGGTTATTATGGCTGGGGTGCAGCTTATGGCATCGGTCTCGGTTTTATTACCGGCTTCGCTTTAGCAGGTTTGTTCTTTTTTTAAAACGGCGTATAAAAGAAGGCCTCCCAGCTTCGGGAGGCCTTTTATTTGTTTATATTTTCTTCACTTTGTTCATGTATTCTTCGAATGTTAAATCATGATCATGCATCGCTTTTGCAGCTTCTTTCCCTACATAGCGCAGGTGCCACGGCTCATATTCATATTTCGTGATGTCTTCTTTCCCTTTTGGATAACGGATGATAAAGCCATATTTGTAAGCATTTTTGGCTACCCATTTACCATCAGGTGTTTCACCAAATTTTTCAGAGATTTCAAAGCCGGCACTTTTTGAGGAAATATCCATAGCTAGACCTGTTTGATGTTCACTTTCGCCTGGTAAGGCTACGGCTTCTTGGGCTTTTTCTTTCCCTTTTAGTTTCACTTCACTATCAAAAATGACTTTTTGACGGTCATAGGAACGATAGCCCGATACTGCAGCAAGCTCAAAGTTTTCCTTTTTAGCACCTTTGAATAACTTCGCAAGTGCCTCCGCTGCTTCTTTTCGAATATATCGTTTTTCAATATCCTCTGAAAAAGAGAATTCCACTTTTGGTACAACGAGATCAGAAGGTTTATAGGTTCCTGGCAGTGCATATTCTTTGTTCACTAAAGCAAGCACATTTTCAGGGTTTTGAATGGTCTTCAGTCCGCTCACTACCTTGATGTCATTGAAATATTCACTCTTTAACGTCAGCTCTTGATTAGATGAATCTGCCGTATCGTTTGAGTTTTGCTGGGGTGATGAACTTGCTGCGTTCTTTTGTTCGTTTGTTTTGTTAGATTCAGTGGTACCGCTTTTCTGATCCAGCAACTGGCAGCCTGATAATGCGGCCGTCAAACCAAGAATCGATGCGATTGAGAGTATTTTATAGCTTTTCTTCATGACATACCTTCCTTTTGCTCTACTAAAAAAATAAAGATGCGCTACATCGTAGCACACCCTTTATACTATTATAAAACAGAATCTAGTGCAATTAAGATCATTTCGTCAAATGTCGTTTGACGCTCTTCAGCAGTTGTTTCTTCTCCTGTTAGCACATGATCACTCACTGTCAGAATCGACAACGCTTTTCTGCCAAATTTTGCAGCAAGCGTATAAAGAGCCGTTGTCTCCATTTCGATCGCTAGAATTCCATATTGGTCCATCAGCTCAAGTGGTTTTTCATTATAAAATTGGTCTGCTGTAAATACATTCCCAACACGCACAGCTACATTTTTCGCTTCTGCTGTGTCGTAGGCTTTTTTCAGTAAACCAAAATCAGCACATGGTGCGTAATCAATCGGTCCAAATGCCACACGGTTCATTTGAGAATCTGTTGATGATGTTTGAGCTAAAATGACGTCACGTACATTGACATCTTTTTTGATCGCTCCGCAAGAACCAACACGGATTAAGTTTTGAACATCATAGCTTTGGATCAGCTCATTCACATAGATCGAAATAGACGGTACGCCCATTCCAGTACCTTGTACAGAAATGCGTTTTCCTTTATATGTTCCAGTATAACCATACATGCCGCGCACTTCGTTATAGCACACAACATCTTCTAAATATGTATCTGCAATATATTTCGCACGAAGCGGATCGCCTGGCAGCAATACCGTTTCTGCAATTTGTCCTTTTTCTGCTCCAATATGTACACTCATTTTTTAGCCTCCACTTACGTTTAACATGTGTTTAGTCCCATTTATTATAAACGATTGAGATCAAAAAAGAAAATACCAGCTGAAAGTAAAGCTGGCATCGTCGTTTATATTTAACTCATCGTCATTAGGCGTTCACTGCGTTTCCATCCTGCCGGAAAGAGCTGGTAGTAGCACTTCCCTTTTTTCTGGTCATCAATCACAACGATATCTCCTGTTGTGATAAACCGTGCATTGTAATCATTAGGGACTGTATCTTGTACATTAAATGTCGAGAATGCTTTTTCTAGTACATCAAGGTGTGTCCTGCCGCCAATCTTTGTCCGGTATACAGGTTGATGCCCGCTTTCTGCACCATATTCAGGTGTTTGATAAATGGTTAAGTGATAAGCTGAAGGTTTCTTTTGAAAAAATCTCAACGTCAATTGCATTCAAATCCCTCCCCTTTTATATAAAATTGGCTGGGATCTATGAATTTCCTTCTTCTATTTTTGTCGAATGACGGACAATTTTTCGTCAATCTTTTTACATATGAGAAATAAAGCTAGTCCTATCGCAAAGCCCCCTGCTACATCAGTGACATAATGAACACCGATATACATCCTGCTGATGCCGATCATCAGCACACAACACCCTGTCACCATGTAGACTGCTTTTTGTCTCTTTTTCAGCCATGGAATCATTTCAATTAATAGATAGGCGATAAATGGATAGATCGTTGCCGCATTCATAGAATGACCGCTCGGAAAGCTATAATAGGTCTCATTCACTAGATGATCAAAGGCTGGACGCTCTCTAGCAAACAGTCCTTTCAGTTCATGATTGACCGTTTTTTCTGCTATATATAGTAGAAAAAGCAGCATAATAGAGTGGTAGCGTTTATACATAAACAGCACCACGCTAAAGATGAGCATGATTGGGACAAGCAGCGCACTGATACCAAAGTCAGTCAAAGTCAGCATGACATCATTTAAAAAAGGAAGTCTGATGTTTTCAAACGATAAGATGATCTGGTTGTCCAACTCCTGGAACATGCCAGACACCATAAGCGCTGCGATGGCGCCAAACAAAAGGAAAAAAATGATGACATACACGCGAAACAATTCCCCTCCCTTTCTACTCAGAATCTCTTCAAAGTATAGTGCCTACTGCGCCTCTTCTTCAACTATCATTGCTTTCCTCAGCATATATTCAAATGTAATATCGGCAAGCTCAAACGTTTCCAGCTCAGATGGTATGTACCCTCTTTTGACCAGCTCCGTGTAGAAGAATTCTGCAATTTCCTCTGTATCAATCACCAAATCTGCTTCTTTCATTGCTTTCCGCCTCCTTTTTTATGATGTATGAACGCTGCCTTATTTTTATTACAGTTTGTCATAATGGCTCATTCCATACATATAAATGCAGTAAACGAAAAGAAAAGGGGCATGAGGCAATGAAATGGTTAAGCATTTTAGATGGACATACTTTTGATCAGGTGATGGGCCGTATCTTGAGGGGATGGTTTTATGTGATTGCTTTTTTCTGTGTTCCTTACTTTTTATTCGTGTTAGGACAAGTCTTCTTTTAACCAAAATGTTCGTTTAAACTTTCCAAAATAAAGTCCATCATATCCTTATATTCTGGGTCTTTGAAAAATTCATAGAGAATTTTATAATCATTGTAAATATCAAGAAGCTCATCCACTATAGATACAGCGAGAAATTCTAGTGATGCTTCGCTTTCTTGTTTCTCTTCTAACTGTAATAGAGCGGTTTGCACCATATCTTCCTCTATTTCTTTTGAGGTTTCTCCAACGTAATGCACAAAAAGAAGTTGATGAACAAACTGATCCATCTCATATTTTCTTAGGACAAGCGTCAAGTCTTCTTCTTCTGTTTCCAGCCATTCTCCGTCTTTTAACCTTGTCAGTTCATAAATGACATCTTCCCAGCCATCTTCAAGGTAGCGCCATATCTCAGTCCGATGGCCAATGATTTTAAATAGCTCTTTCCCGTAATCCTTTACATATACAACATCGCCAATGAGGAACTCATATTCAATGTCCAGCTTTTCTGTATCTACAATCACCCCGTCGTACTCATCGTAAAGCTGAAGTGATGTTTCAAAATAAAGCACCTCATTATGATTGACCTCATATAGATAATGTTGGTCAATTTGATGGACTTTTGTTATCGTTCCAACTGTGCCGTACATGACAACGACGACAATATCCCCTACTTTATATTTTGGTGCTTTCGCCTTCATTCTGTCTCCCCCTTGCCCGACTTTTGGTCTTAACGTATCGTATGCCGGCGCAAGGAATTCTGCATGGGCAACCACACCATGCAAAACGCCATTTTATTTCTTCATGAAAAAACCGCTTCTTCCATACGGAACAAGCGGTTGTGTGTGTTATTTTTTTTTGACTTCTACTTCGTATTGCTCAAAAGCCTCATCAAATGTCGTCATGGAGCTTAAATAGTCCCCATTTAACTCTAAATAGGCACATAGCTCATGATAATCAGTGGATGCTTTAGGAAAGCTGTGATCTTCATAAGCAGCATTTGCAAAATGACTAATTTCATCCTTCGGTTTTGGATGTCTGTACTTCATTAAATAATGGTAAAACGACTTCACCTGTTTTTCCCTCCGCGACACTCTATTTTGTTGTTATATTATACAGGAATTTGATGACTTGTATAGGCGGAGGTACAACTTATGAAGAAAAATCAAAGTAATTACGCTTTAATAACCGCTCCATGCTCATTAATTCTTCATATGAGATTTTTTCTGGAAGTTTTGTTTGATCGACTAAAATTAATTGATCTTCTATCTCTTTTACTGTCTCATCCTTCTGATACGTCATCCCGCAATGCGTGCAAGAAATCGAAGGCGTTTCCAAAATCTCAATCGATTGTGTGCCCGTGATGAGTTCCCAATAGACTGTGGTCTGTCCTGCGTTCGCTTTCTTCTCCTCACACCAATCACATGTCAGCAACGTTATTTCTCCTCCTTTACGGTTTGTTCTTTTTTGAGCTGGGCTTGATATTTCTTCTCTTTTAATTCATCTCGTTTTTCGCGTTTGTTTTTGAGCGTATCATGTTCAGGATTCGTTTCATAAGACTCTCTTCGTTTCATTCGGCTTAAATTTTCAGGCGTAAAGGATCTTGCTTCATCCTCAAATAGTGCTGTTATGCCAATGGCGGGTTCTTTCTTTTCTTCATAGATTTCATTAAAATACGCATCTGCTTGGCCTGCGACGTAATGTTCCGGCTCTGGATAAGAGGTGATCACACCTTCAAAGTTACGCAGGACCACTTTCTCTGGGCTTTGAGATAATAAATAATTTGGCTGTAAGGTGATCTTACCTCCTCCGCCTGGTGCATCTACAACAAAGCTTGGCACAGCATAACCACTCGTATGTCCTCTTAAGCCTTCAATGATTTCAAGGCCTTTTGAAACAGGTGTTCTAAAGTGGCCGATCCCCTCAGATAAATCACATTGATAAATATAATAAGGTCTGACGCGAATCATGACGAGATCATGCATCAGCTTCTTCATAATTGGAACACTGTCGTTAATCCCTGCTAGGATCACCGCCTGATTACCAACAGGCACGCCAGCATTGACAAGTCGCTCACACGCTTCTTTCGCTTCTTTTGTGATTTCAATGCTTGTATTAAAGTGAGTGTTCAGCCAAACCGGATGATATTTTTTTAAAATCTCACACAATTCATCTGTAATTCGCTGCGGAAACACGACCGGTGCACGTGTTCCAATTCGAATGATTTCAACGTGAGGAATGTCTCGTAAGTTTTTCAAAATGTATTCAAGCACTTGATCATTAATTAACAGCCCGTCACCGCCTGAAATTAACACATCCCGCACTTCAGGGGTTTCTCTAATATATCCAATGGCGGCATCTAATTGCTTTTTCGGCACGCCCATCCCGATCTGACCGGAAAAGCGCCTTCTCGTACAATAGCGGCAGTACATGGAGCACTGATTTGTGACAAGAAACAGCACACGATCTGGGTAGCGGTGCGTTAAACCTGGAACAGGTGAATCCTCATCTTCATGGAGCGGATCTTCGAGGTCATATTTTGTTTTATGAAGCTCCTCTGCAATCGGTACAGACTGCATACGAATTGGACATCTTGGATCGTCTGGATTCATCAGTGAGGCATAGTAGGGTGTTATGTTGAGTGGAATGGTTTTCGTGGAAATCTTCACCCCTTCTTTTTCCTCTTCTGTTAAGTTCACGACTTTTTCTAAATCTTCAAGCGTTTTGACCGTATGCGTCAGCTGCCAAATCCAGTCGTTCCACTTTTCCTCGGGTACGTCCTTCCAAAGTTCAATGTCCTTCCAATGTCGCGCAGGTTGATACAGTTTTTGATTCATATCCATTCCCCCTATCAGCATTCACTTTATACTATGCAAGTTATGTGCCAACATGGGAAAATGCCCCTATTCTTTACAAAAGGAGCTTTTCCGTCACATTCACCTGTTTGAAGTGCCTACTTTTCGGCATCTGTATATTTTTTTAGTTTATACTGCAATGTTTGTCGAGGAATTTTTAAAGCGGCTGCCGTTTGCTTAATATTCCCTGCGTGCTGTCTTAAGGCTTCTTGAATCAGCGTTTGTTCAAATGACATCACTTGACTTTTTAATGAGGACTCTGGCGGATAACTTTCTATCTGATGCGTCCGCAAATGGGCAGGGAGATATGCTGGGGTGATTTCTTCTGCTTCCTTTGGCATCATCAAGACGGCATGCTCGATCGTATGTTTTAATTCTCTGACATTCCCTGGCCACTGATGGGCCATAAATACTTGGACGGTTTCTTCAGAAAGGCGGTTGACGTTTTTAGAAAATTGCTGATGATACATTTGAATAAAGTGGCGGGATAACAGCTGGATATCATGCTTCCTTGTGCGAAGCGGCGGGATATGAAATGATGACACATGCAGTCTATAAAATAAGTCTTCTCTTAACATTTGTTTTTTAACGGCTTCAAATGGGTCGATATTGAGAGCAGTAATCACTCTGACATTTACTTGAACCGCCTTTGCATCACCTATCCGGCGGACAACACCATCCTCTAACACACGCAGTAATTTTGTTTGAAGCGTAAGCGGCATCGCTTGCAACTCATCAAGAAAAAGCGTACCGCCATCTGCTAACTCAAACAACCCCTTGCGATCTATTGCGCCCGTATAACTTCCTTTGACAGACCCGAATAACAGACTTTCAAGCAGCGATTCTGGAAGAGCAGCGCAGTTTTGCGGGATAAAGACTTGATCTTTCCGATCAGATGCATGAACAATCGCTTGTACGAGTACCTCTTTTCCTGTCCCAGTTTCCCCGAAGACCATAACCGATGAAGGATATGCAGCAGCTTTTTCCGCTTTCTCCAGCATCTCTTTTAAGTGTGGATCATTTGTTAAAAATGAAGAAAAATCGAGCATTTGAGTGGTCTCCGCGGCACCATCCGTTCGTTTTTTTTGATCTAAACGATTCGAAAGTGCCGACAGCTTCGACACATCCTTCGCTACTTCTACCGCCCCAATTAACTTGCTGCCTTCTATAATGGGCAGTGTGGTGTTGACGGTCTCAATTTTTTCTCCATTTTTATTCAAATAGGTTTGCAACGAATGATAAATGGGTTTTCCTGTTCTAAGTACATGCATGAGTGTACTTGTCTTTTCAGTTAATGAAGGATACACATCCAGTATGTACTTGCTAATCACCTCTTCTTTCGCTAAACAGTCGAACTTCGCTGCATTATGATTATAAAAGATGGTGACCCCTTGATCGTCTACAACGTGAATCGCTTCATCGATGGCTTCTAAAATTAATTCAAACCAATCCGCTCTTTCGACAACCTTCCCCACTATTTCCCCCTCACTTTCTATGCCGAAAATTCGGCACTGTATTGCCCAATTTTCAGCGGCTTGATGATATTCAACGTGTTTCCCCTATCCTTTTCACGTTTCGCTTTTTCCTGTCGATCTCCTGCTTTTTTCGTCAATTCTAAAAAAAGCACCCCTCTTAGGAGGAGTGCTTTCGCCCTGACGTTTGATAAAGAGACAAGTCAAATTCCTGAAGAGACTCCATATACAGCGGCACAATTGGCTTTCCTTCTTGAAAAAATGTAAATTGAGAAGGTTGTAGTTTGATTGGCTGATGGTAAAACGCAAATATTTTCACTACCTCAGGGACAATTCGGCAAAAGGTATCATGCACAAATAAATAGACATCTTGTTTCCATTTAAACAGCCGTCTATTTGGCGGGCTGAATATAGGAGATACTTGAATGATCTTGCCATCCTTAAACGTCTCCAGCTGCTGTTTTGTGACCGTGTATATCTCCTTTTGATGAAACTGAAAATATTGCACATCACGTCTTGAAGCAAACCGTCTTTTTGTCTGATGTTCAATATAATAAAATGTTCTGCCGTTATCTGCGGTAACGACTGTATAATTCGGGACTGTCAGCGGCTCGTTCATTTCATATTTCATCGTACATAAGGAAGGAACACGAATTGCACGCCTGTTCTTTTCATTCACCCAGCGCCTGTCAATGCGATGAAGAAATCCGCTAGCGATTTGATAATAAGCGCCTTCTCTTTCAATCACAGCTCCGTCAATTAAATCGTAGGGCATACTCGCAAACATATGATGGAATGATTGTGGCGTTTTAAATGTGGTATCTAGTACTTCTTGTAATGGAAAGAACGCAGCAAAATGATTCAGTCTCATCCAAAACACAGAGTCAGCATGATGCCAATGTTTTGGTTCGTCGGCCCAGTATTGTCCGTATTTTTCATGAATAAGCGAAAGCAGCCGGCTTCTATGCATAACAGAGCAATGGTCGACTTGAAAGGATGCATGCTCCAACACTTGATCTGCTTCTCGAACGAAGCTCGCCGTTTCCACCAAATGCTGATTCACATGCACGACACGCTGCGAGGAATAGACGATATCTATGTGAGGCTTCGATTGAAAAACCTCGACCATTTTCTCTAAACGATCTTTTCTGTAGACTGTATCATCAGTTACATAACAAACCAGCTCACCTGTTATACGTGTTAATGCTTCATTAATTAGCGTTGCATAACGTACAGTCTTCAGCCGGTTTGCAGGATGAATTTGATGAGAATACAATTGAATGCGCTTATCCACTAAATAAGGCTGCATCTTTTGGATCGTTTCTTGTTCAGAGCCATCATCCATGATCAAAAGCTCCCAATGCTGATACGTTTGTTCTACCACACTCTTTAGCACACGTTCAATGAAATCAGGTTTGTTGTAGCTTGTTAATATCACTGATACTTTCATGACCATTATCCTTTTTTAAATAGATTAAAAAGCCCCCCAGCTGACAATGTTCACATAAGGAACACTTACTCTTAGCTGATTTGTCGCATTTTTAAAGACTGCTACTGAGTCAAACAATTGTACGACAACCACGTTTTGCAGCACATCTCCATTGACTAAATGAACACGCGGCAGCGGAATGCCGAGCTCAAGCCACGGGCGCAGCAATTCTTTAATCTCTGACGCATTCCCTTCCTCACTTTCCTCTAAAAGATGAAGAAGAAGTATTATCAACACAACTTCAAGTATTCCTTCTGTTTCTAGTAATTCTTCGTTCCAGCCATTTAATAGTTGTTCAAATTCCATTCAGATTCCCTCTTTCTTCTCGTTTGATCTTTACTAGAGTATGAGGATCACTTCATTTAGCATCAGCATTTGAAAACATTTTTCAAAAATGTGTGAAGTCATTAAATGAAAAAAAGAGCAAGGAATGAGCATTCTGCTTATACCAAAAAAAGAGAACGGCATATACATAGTGGTGTGTTTGAATGGATGAAGAAAGGATGGGGAAAACATGAGCGAAAAGCGTGCCGAATTAAAAAAAGAGCTATTAAAGCTGTTTTTCAAACCGCTTAGTCATGCGTTAACAGTTAATCTCGAAGAAGGAGGAGTTCAAGTGGAAGAAAAATTGAACGATTTATTTAGTGAGGTAGCTGCTGAAGCATCACCTTCAGATTCTGCTACAACACTCGACGTATCTCAACCAGCAAGATGGATTTTCGCAAGACTTGCACCTGGAACAGTCATTAGCATTGTCATGGACTCAGGTGACTTAATCGGACCCGTTCAATTCGTATCATTCGATGCTTCAACAGGTGTTGTTTTCGTCACACAAGAAAGCTCTGTGACACCTACAGGCTCTGCAACGACTCTATTAGATGTAGATAAAGTAGAAAGTGTTACGTTCACATCTTAATGTGAGAGGGCCATCATGAAGCTTCTTTATATCAGCTCTGGCTACGGTGGAATCTATCGGATGTTCGATCAATGGATAGAAGATAGCTTCATTGATTCCCCCTTTTCATGCGTCAAGGTGGAAAGGGAAACTCTACCCGCTCATATGCACAAAATCCGGACATTTTCTCCGGATTTTGTTTTCATGATGATCGGTGATCATATTCCAACAGAACTGCTTCATCAATTCAAACAAGAAAAGATCCCCGTTGTACTGTGGATGACAGAAGACCCTTTTTATATAGATGTGTCAGCTGCATGCGTAAGTGATGCACAGCTGATCTTAACGATTGACGAAGGTGCTTTGTCATTTTACAAACAACTAGGCACTAATCACACGCACTACTTTCCCATTCCGACCAATACACACGTATTTCAGAAAAAAGAATCACCACATGAGTCGTGCATCTATGACATTGCACTCATTGGCTACCCTTATCCAAACCGCATCAAAGCCATCAATACACTCTTACATCAAAACAAATGGCGCATTCTCGTAGCAGGAAAAGAGTGGCATCGCGTGTTGAATAAATCACGCAGACGATATCGTGATCTCTCACTGATGACCCACTGGCTGAGTCCCGAGCAGATGGCAGACATCTATCAAACATCAGCCATTGTTCTGAATCCGCACAGGCCTGCGCAATTTGCCTATAATCAAAACAAAGCCAATGTTCAAAATATGAGCCTCAACAACAGAGCATTTGATATCGCTGCAAGCGGAGGCTTTCAGTTGACAGATCTACAACCGTCACAGGCATTTTCAAGCTTCGCTTTTTACACACATGAAAACGATTTGATTAAGCAGGTCGAGCACTATGTAACAAACCCTCAACAAAGACAATCGGTTGCAGAGAACAATTACGAGCAAGTCGTTCGCTGGAACACATTTGATACGCTGCCTTACAGACTTTATGAAATAGTCAAAAGCGCCCTATGACCGGGCGCTTTTTCTAATTGCCATCATCTTATGCCGTTCCTTCTGCATCTTGTCGAGCCAATAAAATCTTCTCTGCCTTTTTCCGATCTTCCTCACTTTTCACAACAAGCGATTGCGCATGATCCATCATATATGCACCAACAGATCCTTCTAAAAAGGAATGAATGCATTCTTTTGCATATGGAACATGAAACGCATAGACAGCTCCATTTAAACGTCCATACGTATAAGGGTGCTCCTGAGTTGGTACAAAAAAATAATGATTGTCCTTATACAGGCTGGCTTCATTGGTGTCATGAAGTGTCCAAGTTTCATTTGGATTTTCTAATGCCTCTGTAAAAGAAGCCGCACAATCATATCCCCCCTCTACTAGAAGCTGCAAGCAGTTCTCAATATCTGCCGTCTGCCTTAGTGGTGATGCTGGATGCAAATACAAAACAATATCAAACGTCTTTCCCTCTCGTTCTAAATAAGCAAGCGCATGCTTCACAGCTACTAAAGAAGGTGTTTGTTCCGTCACATGTGTGCTTGGCAGTTCAATCACATTTGCTCCGTAGTGAGATGAAATGATTTGAGTATTCACATCCTCTGAAGATACGATGACTTCATCTAATTCAATCATTTGTAATAATGGCTGAATGGTCCAATAGATCAGCGGCCGCTCCGCCAATACGCGAATGTGTTCAGCATGATGTCCCTGCTTGCTGCTAAAAGCTGGTATCATAGCTAAAATACGATTTCCCCTATACATGTATGATCTTCTCCCCTCGCGCAGCTCAGTATCAGAGAATACATTCTGAGAGCTGAACTGATCACCGTACTGAAGTTCTTCAGGTGCCTCGCTATTCTCCTTAATCTTCTATCTCTACATATTCTATTAAGTCGTCAAGCAGATGGTTATAATTGGTTCACCTAATTTATGCATGAAGTGGTTCTTTTCCTCAAACGTCTTCCACTCTTTCACATATGATGCAAAGTAGAGAAATGAGAGTTGGGGGATTAGATATGTCCAAACAAATAGAAACGAGTTTGAAGACCTTTTTTCGTGACAAAATCATCTTGGTCACAGGCGGTACGGGTTCGATTGGCCGGCAGATTGTGAAAAAATTAACAGCCTGCTCTCCTAAAAAGGTCATTGTTTTCAGTAAAGATGACAGTAAACAATACATGATGAAAAATGAATATGCGGCAAATCCAGAGGTTGTATTTGCACTTGGAGATGTGAGGGATGCCAGCCGCGTCAGGCAGCTTGCTAAAGGGGTAGATATCATCTTCCATGCAGCTGCACTCAAACAAGTACCCACCTGCGAAGATAATCCGTTTGAAGCTGTCCAAACCAACATCATCGGCGGACAGCATGTCATTGAAGCAGCACTTGAACATGAAGTTAGTCATGTTGTCAACATTTCAACCGACAAAGCGGTTTCTCCGACAAATGCCATGGGAGCTACAAAATTAATTTCAGAAAAATTGTTTTTTCAAGCGAATGAAAGTATTTCAAATCAGAAAACGAGGTTTTGCTCTGTCCGGTTTGGCAATGTGCTTGGATCAAGGGGTTCCGTCATCCCCATCATGCTTCAACAGTTGTTAAATGAACAACCTCTAACTGTAACTGATCCTAAGATGACACGCTTTTTTATGTCTATCGAAGAAGCTGTATCTCTCACGCTTGAAGCAGCTATTATGATGAAAGGCGGCGAAACATTCATCCTCAAGATGGAGTCATTACAGCTGGCTGATCTATTGAAAGCATTTCATGAATATGCCGGTCAGATCAATGTTCCTTCTCCTGATATTCTTGTTGTCGGAAAAAGACCTGGAGAAAAACTTCACGAGGAACTCACATTCCCTCATGAGGCAGATGCACTGTTTGAACATGAACAATTTTATGCCATTTTACCAAGACCACATCTTCACCCTCATTTTCAAAAAGTCCATTTGACCCATTACACATCAAACGAAGCACCGCTCATTACAAAAGAGAAACTGTTTCACATCATTGAACAATTACATCATACCCACCATAAAAAATAAAAAAATCGTCACACGGAAGCAACTGACTTCCATGTGACGATTTTTAAATCAATTATTGAAAGATGTGTTTCAAATGACCATAGCCTTCTTTTTCAAGTTCATCCTTCGGGATAAACTTTAAAGCGGCAGAATTAATACAATACCTTAGACCGTTTGGCCCTGGGCCGTCAGGAAATACATGACCAAGGTGAGAGTCGGCCGTCTTACTGCGAACTTCAGTCCGCACCATGCCATGGCTCGTATCTACTTTCTCTTCTACCTCTTGATCTTCAATCGGTTTTGTAAAACTTGGCCAGCCGCAATGGGCATCAAATTTATCTAAAGAAGAAAACAATGGTTTGCCTGAAATAATATCTACATAAATGCCCTCTTCCTTATGATCCCAAAATTCATTTTGAAATGGCGGCTCAGTGCCATTATTTTGCGTCACTTCGTACTGCATTCGGTTTAATTCTTTGATGCGCTGCTCTTTTTCGTTAGCCATTATTTATCACTCCAATGAGATTGAATAAAACCTGCTCTGCCCGAACCGACATGGTATCGTTCGTAGTGCATTTTGTTCTTTTTATAATAATGCTGATGATATTCCTCAGCAGGATAAAAAGGACAAGCCTCTAAAATTTCTGTCACGATTGGCTTTTGGAAAATCCCGCTTTGGCTCAGCTGCTCTTTTGATGTTTCTGCAAGTTGCCTTTGTTTTTCATTGTGGACATAAATCCCTGTACGGTAGGACTCTCCTCTATCACCAAATTGTCCTCCATCATCTGTTGGGTCTATTTGCTGCCAATATAGTTCTAATAGCTTCTCATACGGAAAAACATCTGGATCAAAGGTAATTTGAACGGCTTCTCTATGGCCTGTCGTATTTGTACATACTTCTTCATAGGTTGGATTCACTGTATGTCCGCCAGTATACCCTGATTCAACTTTGATAATGCCTGGCTGTTCATCAAAAGGTTTAACCATACACCAGAAACAGCCTCCAGCAAATGTGGCTAATTCTTGTTTTTCAGACATATTAGTGCCCCCTTCATTTAAAAAATGGTATCATCATATTATAACATGATAAAAAATAATGAAAATGATACGACTTGTATACCTAAAAACAAAAGAAAGCATTCTGTCGTATCTTAAAATATAATGGGGGTTTAATGATTGGAACAAAGAAAACAAATGATGTATGAAATGGATACTTTACTGAGAACCGTATTTAAGCAAATACGTTATGAAATTAACAGCTTGCTTGAAAACGAATTATCTCGGAATGAATTTCTCATTTTAAATCTGCTGCGTGAACAAGGCGCAAAAAAAGTAACGGAATTCGCCTCAATTCTCGGTGTATCAGCAAGCCATATTACAGCTGTAACCGACACGCTTGTAGAAAAAGGCTGGATCACTCGTATCCGTTCAAAAGAGGATCGACGCATCATCAAAATCCACTTAACCGATAAGGGTAAGGAAATTACTGAGCATTTTGAGAAAAAGAAAACAGAATACTTCATGGAACGATTTGAATCATTTGATGATGAAGAACTGAAAACGATGATCAAGTTATTTAAAAAGCTGGATAAAAGTCAAAAGGATGAAGCATAGATTTTAGCGTGGAGGACATGCTACGGATAAAAAGGTGGAATGAACCATGACAAGTCCATATCTTTGTCCGAACTGCAAAACCAACAGAACGCGTTTTAACCTCATCGAGCAGCATTCAGAACCTGTGAAACTTGATCCAGCAACTGGAGCTATTGTCGAAACATATGAAGGAGATCAGCTTTCTCCTTTTCACATGAACTATCAAGGACCGAAAATCAAAGTCCAGTGCGGCGTTTGCGGATTAATTGAGGATGAAAAAACGTTCATTAAGTTGGCTGAATATCATCAATATTCATCTCCTTCTTAATACGAGAGCCTGACACTTTTTGTCAGGCTTTTTTCTATGTTTCTTTTGCCTATACAGATCGTCCCTTTCTTGCATACGCTACAAAAAACACATTGCAGAGAAAGAAGGGATAAAGACGTGCAGCAGCTCTACGAGATGAATCAATTTCTATATCGTCCATTAGCTACCTTTCCCCCATACCATCCGAGAAACACCATTTCCAAAGCTGTTATTCGATTATTTCACGCTGCACCGGATTTAAGTGAGCTTGCTGTATTTGTAAATCAGCAGCCAATCCAAAAAAAGCTGCCATACGGTCAGCTGTCTGCTTATATGGAATGGGATGAGGGTGTTTATGAGATAGAAGTATTTAAGCTGGCTACAAAAGAAAGAATTCTTTCTTCTCGTATGATGATTAATGGAAACGAGACTTACACGCTATGTATCACAGGAGCTCGTACCGGCTTTGCGCTGCTCACAGAAAAGCAAGACTCGCTGATTAAGCAAGATGAGCTATCAGCACTCACGTTTATCCAGCTGTCACCAGACCTCCCTTTCATTGATATATATGAACGAGATCAAGGCATGTTATCAAAGGAACTCGGATATGTGAACGGCACCCAAACCCACCACTTCTCTCCGAATAAGTATCACTTTGAATTAAAAGCTGCCGGTACTCAAAGTGTACTGCTTGATATTCCGAAAGTTCACCTGCAAACAAAGCGGGCCTATCTTATTTTACTTCATGGATTTGCAAACGGAGAGCCAGAGCTAATGGCAAAAGTCGTCTTGTCTCACCAAATGTAAAAAGAGCCTTTCCAAATGGAAAAGGCTCTTAGCGTGTAGACAAACCCTCGCATTCGGTGTCAGTCCTGCGTGCTGGTGCTCACGAATGTCACATTCACTCTGCGCCGGTACTCGTCCTTCCTAGAATGCAAAGGTTTTCTATTCCGCTGAAAAGAAGATAAATAGCCTTTCCAAATGGAAAAGGCTATTTACGAGACATCTTCAGCTTTTTCTTGTTTTTGAAAATCAAAAGCAAGAATCATGGTACCTAAAAATAATGCACAATAGGCGATATTTAAGTAAAACTGGTCGATATTTTCTGCTTTCAAATGAGAGGCAGCTGTCATGCCAAAGTATGCAGCAAATAAGAGCGACAGTAAACTAAAATATTGATAGACTCGCTTCATGGTTTCACTCCTGACTTACACGTTCTATTGCTTTGGATGATAATATGAGAATTCAATTTCATCATTCTCAAGATCAATTTTGTTCGCTTTGACATACATATCATTCGTCAGCGGCATTTCTGAAAGGCGCACTTCCACCGTTTTTTGGTCTGGTTTCACATGAACGAAATCAGGCAGTTCATAGAATTGACCCATGTAGCTTAAAACAAAACTGATTGGGATGCTTAATTGTCCAATTGAAAAGTCATCTACTTTCAGCAGAACATCCCCATTATCTTCAACAGATGGTGTAAATGATACATTTGCATTAATCGTTGAAGAAAAAGCTTTGATTGCACCTGTTACTTTCACATCTTGGTCAATCGCAACATGAAAATCGGGCATATCGCTTGATCCTTGGTTTTTCAAATAATCATTGACAAAGCTGGTAAGCGACTCTTTTGAACTAGAAATGTTAAAAGCATACTCGCTGTTTACTTCTTTTTTCGAAGCGGATTGATCGCTCGGCAGCAGCATAAAAATACCGCATACAAGAACAATCAATAGATTAATTGACAGTAAAATAAAAAATAAACTCTTCCATTTTTTCATCTTTTCACCCTATTCCTTCGGCAGTCCTTCTTTTTTCACTTCTGAGAATAAACGATTTGCCATAAGAGAGTACCCCTTTTGGTTTGGGTGGAAATCATCATCTGCCAGTAATTTTTCATCTTTATCATCTTCAAATAAATCTGCTACATCGATCATATCAGCATTGCCGTCTTTTTTTAGTTCTTTTTCGGCAGCAGCATTCCAGTCTTTGACGACCTCATCAATGTCTCTCAGCTCAGACAAGCTGAACTTAAAAGGATTGTACATACTGACATACATGATCTTTGCATGGTCATTATGCTCTCTTAATTGAGCAAGAATGGTCTTAAAACGCTCTTCAAAAGGACCTTGCTCTTTTTGAAAAGGAGCAAATGTCAAGTTGAGCACATTTTGACGGACGACATGCATTAAGTCATTTCCGCCGATCGTAAAGAAAATATAATCAGCGTCTTTCAGTCCATCCTGCACTTTTTTTTCTTTTAATCTTTTTAATAAATCTACCGTTCTACTGCCTTTAATGGCATAGTTTTTTAATGTAACAGACTGTACACCGTCCACCGCTTCTATCTTGTCACGGGTGATGCCGGCATACCCTTTTTTATTTTGATCTCCGATTCCTTCTGTTAAGGAATCTCCAACCGCTGCGATCGTAATATGTTCTTTTACGTTTTGTGTGTCTTCTAGTTTATCCTTTATGCCAGCCTCTTGCGCGGAACATGCAGAAAGAACAAAAGCTAGAGACATCACAATCAAAATCAAACGAGCCTTCAAACGATGATGTCCCTCCTTTTTCTGATTAAAAAAGTGTATCATGTTTTCGCTCATTTGAACATCCTTATACTAGCTTCGATTCAGTGTTTTGATGTCCTTGATGATTTCATCATATGGCGTATTTTGAACACCATCATAGTTTTTCATCACTTTTCCTTCTTGATCAACGAGGAAAAACAGAGATTGGTGTATCACTTGGTCTTCGTCTTCAGGTTTTTTCACAATCGTCTTAAAGCTTTTCATTGCAAATTTTTCAATCGCTGACTGCGAGTAACCAGTGAGAAAATCCCAATTTTTAAAGGATAATGGATATGCTTTTGCAAATTCCTTTAGCTTTTTCGGTGAATCCACCTCTGGGTCGACGCTAAATGAAATGATGTGCGCATCCAATTTTTCCTCTTTTAACCGTTTTTGTAGCTCTGTCATATGTGCGGTCATCGGCGGGCAAATCGTTTCACAGCTTGTGAAAATAAAATCTGCCACCCAGACTTTCCCCTTTAAATCGTCGAGCGACACCTTTTGACCATCCTGGTTTTGATACTCAAACGGCTGGATTTGATAATTTAACGCATCCTTGATTTGTCCATTTGAACATGAGACTAAAAGAAGCACGCTTATAATCGTAAGCGCACCAAATAAGGCTCCCCTTTTTGTATACATGACAATTACATCCCCTTTTCAATCAATCGGTATAAAAAGTAAAGCCTATAGCGCCCTTACCAGTATGACAGGAAATAATCGGTGTTGTATAAGCGATGTCAACTAGTGCATCAGGTGTGTGATCAAGCAGTGCTGCTTTAAGCTTTTCTGCAAGTTCTAATGCGTCTGCATGTGCAATCCCAATTGCCTGAACGGTTTTCCCTTTCACCGCCTGTACATACTGTTTTGTCAAATAGCGGACAAGAGCGGAGTAACTTCTCACATTCGCTTCTGGTGTGTATATGCCGTCTGTTAAGCTGGCAATTGGTTTAATATGAAGAAGTGAACCGATCAGCGCCTTTCCTCTTCCAATTCGTCCACCTTTCACGAGATTTTCTAATGTATCGATTGTGACAAATAGCTTTGTTTTAAGACGAATTTTGTCCATTTCTTTGAGGATGTCATCACGGCTTGCCCCTTTTTTTGCAAGCTCTGCTGCTTTGGTGACTTGAAACCCTAAACCATAGGAAATAAAATTCGAATCGATGACAGTGATATGTCCGTCTACCATTTTAGAAGCGCTTTCAGCAGTTTGAACCGTACCACTCATCCCACCAGTTAAATGGATACTAATAACTTCGCTTCCATCTGCCGTCAGTTTTTCATATAATTCGACGAATTGACCGATCGCAGGTTGAGACGTTTTCGGCAGTTCCTCAGCGGCCTCCATTTTTTCAATAAATTCATCTGGTTGTATGTTCACTCGGTCAATATAATCAACCCCAGAAATGGAGATATTGAGCGGAATGACATGAATGGAAAGATCATTGATTTTTTCTTGCGGAAGGTCCACAGTTGAATCTGTTACAATTTTAATTTGTTTCACTATCGTCTCATCCTTGCTGTCTTAGTCTTTACATATGATATTACCTTATTTCGTGCATACTTGAAAACAACTGTCAGAACGTTTTTGAAATTGTCACATTTTCTTCTTTTCATGTAAAAAATCCTTGCCAAGATGAGTAGCCGCCATTTGAAAATGGCCGCTCACTCTCTTTGGCAAAGATTCCAATTTACGCATTGTGTTTTAGTGTAGGCTCTTGGTAGATCTGTTCATATGTGCTCCACTTGACGTTACGTTTCACATCCTCCCTGAAAGAGTACACATGCCTCTTTCCCTTAGATACATAGACTTTTTTCAAGAAAGCTTCAAGTCTAAAGGTGAGCATGAAACCATAGGATTCATCTCCCTTTAAAACAGGGACTTCTGTTACCTTGATCTGAGCTCCATCCATCCGTCTAAAACATATTGTTTTGAGCAGCACAAACGATCAATCCTCTTTTCCAATTATCTGTTAAGCCTAAATAAATAGGTGGAATAAATCTTGATCTTTATTCACTTCAACATAGTGGAAGCCTTTTTTATTCATTCGGTCAATCAGCGCTGCATAGTCATCTCTTTCTTTCAATTCGATCCCAACAAGCGCAGGTCCTTTGCTTCGGTTATTCTTTTTCGTATATTCAAAGCGTGAGATATCATCATTTGGCCCTAACACTTCATCTAAAAATTCCCTGAGAGCACCTGCTCTTTGCGGAAAATTAACGATGAAATAATGCTGGAGTCCTTCATAAATCATGGAGCGTTCTTTGATTTCTTGCATTCGGCCAATGTCATTATTGCCTCCGCTGACAATACAAACGACATTTTTCCCTTTAATCTCCTCACGATGTGCATCTAAAGCCGCGATCGGTAACGCACCCGCTGGCTCAGCTACAATTGCGCATTGATTATACAGCTCTAAAATGGTTGTACATACTTTTCCTTCTGGTACAAGACTAATCTTATCGACAACAGACTGAAGCGACGTAAACGTCTTTTCGCCAATCCGCTGAACCGCTGCTCCATCTACAAACTTATCTATTGAATCAAGTGTGACAACCTCCCCTTTCTCGTGGGAAGCATGAAGTGAGGCGGCACCAAGCGGCTCGACTGCAATAATTTCTGTTTCTGGTGCGATATTTTTCATATACGTGCCAACGCCAGATAACAAACCTCCGCCCCCAACACTTGCAAATAAAAAGTGAGGCTCCACTTCGATATCATTTAATATTTCTACAGCAGTTGTTCCTTGTCCTGCCATGACATCTAAATCATCAAATGGATGGATAAATTCCCGCTTTTCCTTATCTCCGCATTTGACTGCTTCATGATACGAATCATCAAAGGTATCTCCGGTTAAGATAATGTCAACATATTCTTTTCCGAAAAGCTCCACTTGAGATACTTTTTGCCTTGGTGTGGTAGCAGGCATAAAGATTTTCCCGTGGATACCTAAATATTTGCAAGAATAGGCAACGCCTTGTGCGTGATTTCCTGCACTGGCACAAACAATGCCGTTTTCTAGTTTTTCTTTTGGCAACTGGCTCATTTTATTAAAAGCGCCTCTTAATTTAAAAGAACGAACAACTTGCAGGTCCTCTCTTTTTAAGTAGACATTACATTCATATCGTTCAGAAAGTCGCTCATTTTTTTGAAGTGGTGTATGAATCACTACATCCTTCAAATTTTGATGGGCTTTTAAGATGTCTTTCACTTGAATTAGCGTGTTTTCTTTGAGCAACGGTTTCATGTACAAGATCCTTTCTCTTTAACCTTATTTAATTTGTCATTATAACATGAATATTCAAAAAATAAACCAATAGATCATGGATCGGAGATAAATTTCATGAACTTTTTCGTTTTTCTATACATTTGTTCTAATTGGGTGTTATAATAAAACCAATTAGAACCAAAAGAAAGGAATCGCTCGATGACCACACATCCGTTTGCTAATATATATGGAGAACACCAAGATATAAAACACGCCATTCATTTGGCAAAACAATTCACGAAAAACGATCAGCCTGTGTTGATCACAGGTGAAATTGGAACAGGCAAATCACGCTTTGCACAAGAAATGGCCCATTCATTTGCTGCGCAGGCTTCGATGAAATATATCTATTGCCCCATTGTAGATGAAGTGACTTTGCAGGAAGCATTTACTCATGCGGCAAATCATGTGCTTTATTTAGACGAAGTCAGCGCACTCAGTATTCCTATGCAGCATCAGGTCATTCGTTTTCTCGAAGTTTCTCCTGCAACAAAAATCATTGCTTCTTCGTCTTTATCATTAGAGGCGATGAGCGTTTCGTCCAGTTTTTTACCTGAGCTGTTTTATCGGCTCAATGTGCTTCATATCCCTCTCCCGCCTTTAGAAGATCGAAAAACAGATATTCCTATTTTAACCGCTGCTTTCTTTCAAGAACTGAACATGACGCCTGATATCGACTCAAGTGTGTGGGAAGTCTTACAGCAATATTCGTTTGAAGGAAATGTCCAGGAGCTCAAAAATATCGTTCATTATGCAGCCGCGATTCTCGAAGGGCAAACAGTTTTCTTGCATCACTTGCCACCTTTTGTATTATTACCTCAACAAACAGCTGGTAAAGGAAAAAAAGAAGAACACCAGCTCACGCTTATGGAGAAACAAGAATTTGTTTTCTTACTCGAAGCCATTAAGTCTCTAAATGAAAAAGGAGAAGCAGCCAGCAGACGTATCTTGTCTGAGTTAAGCAAACAAGGCGACATCCCGCTGACCCCTCAGCAAGTCAGGAGTCGATTAGATGATCTTGAGAAAAAAGCCTATGTGACAAAAGGGAAAGGCAGAGCTGGAACGAAGATTACACTTGAAGGTCTCTCATTTCTGAAGTCGCTTGATGGTTATATACCGGTTCAATAAAGGAGGACATCCATTGTTTACTGTAAAAGAAGAAATTGCCAACGCAATTACACATGGCATTGGCGTCATTTTATCCATTCCCGCCATTGTTTTTCTCGTTTTATTCGCTGTTCAATACGGCACTGTCACTGACATTATTAGCTTTTCGATATTTGGCGCGTCGATGCTACTGCTTTATTTAAGCTCTACTTTGCTTCATAGCATTCGGCACAAAAAAACAAAAGATGTATTTGAAATCCTTGACCACTCTGCGATTTATGTATTGATTGCTGGTACATATACGCCATTTTTGCTTGGCCCATTAAAAGGCGCACTTGGCTATACTCTTCTTGCAATCGTATGGGCGCTTGCTGCAGGCGGTATCGTTTTTAAAATCTTTTTCGTCAAACGGTTTATCATTGTATCCACCCTTGTTTATTTATTAATGGGCTGGATGATTATCATCGCAATTAAACCTCTGTACGTTCAATTAACAGGAGCTGGATTCAGCCTCTTACTATTAGGCGGTATTTTGTATTCAGTCGGAACGATCTTTTATATTTGGCGGAAAATTCCCTATCATCATGCGATTTGGCACAGCTTTGTTCTCGGCGGAAGTGCATCCATGTTCTTCTGCATTCTATTTTATTGCGTCAACATCCCAGCATGATCAAAAAACCAGCATCCACACTCGGATGCTGGTTTTTTCTATGCGCGCTTTTGTGCGTAATCACTCATCTTGACCGGTGCTTTTATATGGATATCGACATTAACTGGACGAAGTCTTTTGACGATCTTCCCTGTTAAAAGACGGTCTGTGCCGCTTGTTTCAACCGGAACAAGTGAGCAGTTACATTCTTCAGCAAGCGTTTCTGCCATGACACGATACTGTTCAGAAAGCAACAGACTCTGGCCAGATAGAACTCTTTCTCTTGCTTCTTCTAATAACGCCTCATCAGATTGATTCTGCTTGATCACCGCCATCTTCTTCAACCATTGTTTTAAGATGGGATAGCGAAACAGATGCGGTTTTGCCATAAAAGCAAATGGCTTCTCTAAGTGACCAATCAGCAATGTCGTCGTCACTGGATGATGTGCTTCTGTGACATAAATAACAGGACCATCTGGCAGCTTTTTTTGCTGATGAATGGTCATGACCGATCCTGATTGATCAATACAACCTCTGGCAAACCTTTTTGCATGCTCATGGATGAGATGCATTCGTTTCGTATAGGAAATGCGTGGATCCGTTAATTCATGATCATACAAATGCCTTATACTTTTAAAAAAGGATACAACAACATAAATCGTTAAAAACCAATAACGAAACAACCGTACTCCTCCTACTCACTTATCCTTCTTTTCTGTCATAGACGACAAATTCATAATTGTAGGGGTTCTTTTCGTCACGATGGCCTTTTTCACGTGATACAATCGTCCAATTCTCTTCATCGTAATAAGGGAAGAAACGGTCGCCTTCAAATGAATGATGGATGTGCGTGATATATAGACGATCTGCGTATGGCATCATTTCCTCATACAGCTTAGACCCGCCAATGATCAATAATTCTTCCTCGGTCTTCGCAATGGTTAAAATATCATCGATTGAATGGACCACCTCGCATCCTTCAGCTTGAAAAGAAGAACTTGTGGTCAACACGATATTCCGGCGGTTAGGCAGTGCTCGTCCAATTGATTCTAACGTTTTTCTGCCCATGACAATGGTATGGCCACTTGTGACTTTTTTAAAATACGCTAAATCAGCGGGTAAATGCCAAGGCATTTGATTATCTTTGCCAATGACTCTGTCTTTTCCTGTCGCCACTATCATGGAAATCATACACTGACTTCTCCTTTAATATGCGGATGTGGATCATAGTTCTCAAGCACAAAATCATCAAACGTAAAATCAAAAATACTTTTGACATCTCTAGTGATGCGAAGCTGCGGAAGTGTGCGCTCCTCACGCTCTAACTGCATTTTGACCTGCGGAAGATGATTTTGATAAATATGAGCATCTCCTAGCGTATGAATAAACTCTCCTGGCTCAAGGTTTGTCACTTTGGCAATCATCATCGTTAGAAGTGCATACGAAGCAATATTAAAAGGCACACCTAAAAAGATATCTGCCGAACGTTGATAGAGCTGGCACGATAATTTACCGTTTGATACGTAAAATTGAAACAAGCAATGACAAGGAGGCAGCGCCATCTGATCAATTTCTCCTGGATTCCACGCACTGACAATCAATCTTCTCGAATTAGGATGATTCTCAATATCATGAATCAGCTTGCTGATCTGATCTACTGTCTCTCCGTCTCCACTCGCCCATGATCTCCACTGCGCACCATACACACGCCCTAGCTCTCCATTTTCATCTGCCCATTCATTCCAAATACGGACGCCATTTTCTTGAAGATATTTGACATTTGTATCACCTTTTAAAAACCACAGTAACTCATGAATGATTGATTTCAGGTGTAATTTCTTTGTTGTTAATAAAGGAAACCCATCCTGTAAATCAAATCTCATTTGGTAACCGAACGTACTGATAGTGCCTGTTCCTGTTCTGTCACCTTTTTCATCCCCGTGCTGTAATACATGACGGCATAACTCTTTGTATTGTTTCATTTTTTTCATCCTTTATTTATGTTCTTGTTGTAGTTTACCTTATTTCTGCTTTTGTTGAAACCAAAAAAACATGTCTGCAAGATGAGCAGACATGTTTTTCTTTTTATGCTTGATTCACTCGATCCTGCTCTTCGTCCTTAATATCTTGGTGAGAGTGAGCTATGCGACTTGCTGCTGCAGCGGCAAGCGCAGCGACAAGGTCATCGAGGAAGGTGTGTACTTCACCAGGACGACCTTCATCTAATTCTCTAATGATACCAAATTTCTCTTTGTCTAGATAACCGAAGTTGGTCAAACCGATTGATCCATATACATTGACAATGGAAAGCGGAATAATCTCATCAATTCCATATAGCGGTTCATCTGTTTCAACTAAATGCTGCAAAGGTTCTGGCAAAAGTTTTTTTTCTGCCAGCTGATCAAGAGCAAGTCCTGTCAAAACTGCGTGGACAATTTCCCTTTTATTCAGCACTTTTTCAACATTTTCAATGCAGACACTAAGTGGAAGATTTGGGTTGTATTTCTCTTGGAGTTTCAGCACAATGTGTGCAATATCTTCTATTTTCACTCCACGCTCGTTTAACATTTGTTTTGTAATGCGAACCATTTCGTTCATTGTATACTTTTTCAATTGGCATGACATCTCCTTCTAGTGGCTCATCCAGCTCGGCGGGGTGTTTTTATCCCAGTAAATATTACCGAGTTCATGATGCGTCTGGAATCCATCTTCTGCTGTATGGTAGTGAAAGTTAAACCAATATCCGCTGTGAGGCGGCTGATCTCTCCTGACATGAAAACGAAGCAAATCTTCTCCAGTCTTTCTATTATAAATGTGGAAGATTTTTTCCCCATTTCCGCTTGAAGGCTGATCAGTTAAAACAACATCTTGAAATTTTTCGTCATCTTTGAAATTTGTTAAAAAGTCGGTTAACACTTGTTCAATTTTTGGTTGAATCTCTTCTCTATACTCGTCCTCAATGACAGGTGTGATTTTACGACCAAATTTGAGAAAGGATTGGTTTTCTGCACTTGATAGAACCTCTTGCTTATATTGCTCAAAGGGGTCTACCCGCTCTTTGTTGTCTTCTTGCGATAATTCCCAGCTGCGCGTATCATCTGATGTATCATAAACTGCTGTATAAGGTGATTTATCAGATGAAGAAAGTTCAGATGGCTTGTCTGTCATCAAAGCTGATGGAGGAGAGATTAAACCAAAAGTCGCAATCGTAAAGAGTGCAACGAGCGTTTTTCTCATCCACATTTTCATGATATCTAATTCCTTCCATAAGTTATCATACTGCTATTCTAGCATATAATGAATTTTCAGTCATTCAATTCGGTCATTGAGTTGAGACTTTCTTTTTCATGATAAAACGTTTACAATGACAGTAACGACGACTAAAATTTGGGAGGAATGGATATGCTTGAAGGGTTTTTCATCACAGCTTCCTTGCTGACGTTATTTTATTTTGTCTATATGGAGATCACCGATTAAAAGCCCTGAAATAGGGCTTTTTTAATTGTTAAGAGTGATTAAAGTTTTGTTGATTTGTCTTCTTCTATTGAGATATATCCGTAATGGAATTGGGCGGTTTTACGTTTCATCACCTGAAATTGATAGGAATCAGTGGTAAATCGTGTGCTTTTCCAATGATCTTTTAAAACCACTCTTTTTCTAGCCACTCTCATTGCTTCTTTCACAGCGGTTTCATGGTCAAAATGATGCTCAGCTGCATGACGAAGCGGCATCATACTAGCAGACTCTTGTATGGTTTCTTCAAACATTGGGTCAAAATAGACGATATCATAGGATCGATCAGGGAGCTTCTTTAACTGCTCAATACTATCCCCGCTGATGACAGATATCCGTTTCATCGCTTCGTCTGCCTCTTTCACACCCGTTTCCCAAGTGCTGAGTCCTTCTCGAACAAGCAATGCCGTCATTGGATTTTTTTCAATACCGGCCACTTTTCCATTGGCTCCTGTAGCGCAGCTTGCGGTAATCGCATCAGATCCTAAGCCAAGCGTACAATCTAAAAAGGAATCGCCCGGCTTTAATTGTGCTGCTTCTATTAATGGATCTTTTTCCCCTCGCAGAACCCGCTTCACCCTAAACATCGCTGAGCTTGGATGGAAAAAGAACTTTTCACCATTTGGCTGATACCATTCAAATCGTTCTTTCCCAACAACCAGTACATCCCCCCGCTTGATCGCAAGCTGTTTGACAGATTGTTTGCGCCGCTCGATATACTCACCATGCAAGTCCTTTGCGAGGGCCATTGCCGTTTCAATTGTTTGTTCATTTGCTCTAAAGCTTGTTGTAATGAGCATGTCGTTCCTCCATCATAATCAAGAAAAAATGCCCTGATGGATCACAGGACATTTCAACATTTGTATTAGCAATGTTTTTCAAATGCAGATAAGACGTTCTTCATAATATCTTCCATTTCATGACCTTCAATTTCGTCACGCGGGATAAAATGAACAAGTTCATTTCCTTTTAAAAGTGCCATAGATGGAGAAGATGGCTCCTCACCTTTGAAGTATTCTCTCATTTTAGCCGTTGCTTCCCGGTCCTGACCAGCAAAGACCGTCACCATTCGATCTGGTGCTTTTTCTGCTTTCATGACAGCTTGAGTAGCAGCAGGACGTGCTAAACCGGCAGCACATCCGCATACGGAATTGACGACAACAAATGTTGTTCCTTCTGCTTCCTGCATCGTTTTTTCTACTTCTTCTTCAGTCGTCAATTCTTGAAACCCTGCACTTGTCAGTTCTTGGCGCATTGGTACGACGAGCTGACGCATATATTCTTCATATGCCATTGACATAAAAAAGCCCCCTCTATAATCCTTATGTTGTGAATAAAGGATACTATAGAGAGAGCCAATTTTCAAATGTTCAATTTCACATTAAATTTTCATGATTCCGCCTGTATTGGCTGATGTCACAAGTTTTGAGTATCTGGCAAGGTAACCTGTTTTTACTTTTGGCTCAAAGCCTTTCCAGTTTGCTTTTCTTTTTTCCCATTCTTCTTCCGGGACATCTACGCTTAAAATGCGTTTTTCGATATCGACAACGACATGATCACCATTTTCAACAAAGGCAAGCGGGCCACCTTCTGCTGCCTCTGGAGAGACGTGTCCAATAGACAATCCGCGAGAAGCACCGGAGAATCGTCCGTCTGTAATTAAAGCAACCTTTGGACCAAGTCCCATTCCAACAATTTGTGAAGTTGGTGCAAGCATTTCAGGCATGCCTGGACCGCCTTTAGGTCCTTCATAACGAATAATGACAACATGTCCTGCTTCTACTTTTCGATTAATGATTCCTTCAAGTGCTTCCTCTTGGGATTCAAATACGATCGCAGGTCCTTCATGACGCGTAATGCCGTCTTGTACACCGCCTGTTTTAATGATCGCTCCATCTGGCGCAAGGTTTCCAAATAAAACGGCTAAACCGCCCTTTTCAGTAAATGGCTTGTCAATTGGATAAATGACGTTATAATCTTTTACCTCATGCCCCGCGATGTTCTCGCCTAACGTTTTCGCTGTGACGGTCATGGTATCTAAATGAAGAGCCCCCTCTTTTTTGGACAATTCATTTAGTGCAGCGGTCACTCCGCCAGCTTCATGTAAATCTTCAATATAAACATCTGAAGCAGGAGCAAGTTTCGATAAATGAGGCACTCGTTCTGCGACTTCATTGATACGCTCAAGTGAATATTCAACACCTGCTTCATTTGCAATCGCCAATGTATGAAGAACTGTATTTGTTGAACCACCAAGTGCCATATCTAAAGCAAATGCGTTATCAATCGCTTTTTCGGTGACAATATCACGTGGTTTAATGTCTTTTTTGATCAGCTCCATCAATTGTTTTGCTGACTTCTTCGCAAATTCTCTTCGTTCTGGTGAAGTCGCCAAAATGGTTCCATTTCCAGGAAGAGCAATCCCTAGCGCCTCTGCTAAACAGTTCATTGAGTTTGCTGTAAACATACCAGAGCAAGATCCGCATGTTGGACAGCCAAATTGCTCTAATTCGTTTAATTCCTCTTCATTAATTTTCCCTGATTGGTATGCGCCTACGCCTTCAAAGACAGAAGAAAGAGAAATTTTTCTGCCATCACTTGTTCTACCAGCTTCCATCGGTCCACCACTGACAAATACAGTTGGAATATTCACACGCATGGCAGCCATCATCATACCTGGCGTGATTTTATCACAGTTCGGAATACAAACCATGCCATCAAACCAGTGTGCAGACACCACGGTCTCTACTGAATCAGCAATGATTTCACGGCTTGGCAATGAATATCTCATCCCAATATGCCCCATCGCAATACCATCATCTACCCCAATTGTATTGAATTCAAATGGAACACCGCCAGCTTCACGAATGGCTTCTTTCACAATTTTTCCGAATTCCTGAAGATGGACATGCCCTGGGACAATATCAATATAGGAATTACATACGGCAATAAACGGTTTGCCAAAATCCTCATCTTTTACCCCAGCTGCTCTTAGTAAGCTTCGGTGAGGTGCTCTGTCAATTCCTTGTTTAATCATATTACTGCGAAGTTCTGCCATCTGTTTAAAAAGCCTCCTATACTACTAGTCTTGTTGACTGTATGATTTTGAGTTCATTTTATTTTACAAATTTTCTGTTTATTTAGCCACCTATAATAGATAGTGACTGATTTCTCTGCTGAAGCAAGTGCTCAGCAAGGATTGTGTCATAAAATCTGACCTCCAATATTCTATATTGGTACTACTATATAGAGTTTTTTCTCATATTTCAACAATATTCAAAATAATTTTTCTAAAAAAATTTTTCTGCCAATAAAAAAGCCATTTTCAGAAAACAAGCTGCCTTTTATTGGCAGCCTGCTCGTCTTTCTTATGATTCTGATGCATTTTTTCTACTTTCTGTCATTTGCTTCCACACAGAGCCTTTTGCTTCTTCTCCGTGCTCAATTCGTTCGATGGCCATTTTTACTTGAAGACTGACTTCAAATTCAGGGTCCTGCTCCGCTTCTTTTAAAGCTTCTAGTGCTGTTTCGTCACCTTCTTCATAAAGGAACATGGCCGCACGCCAGCGGACAAGCTTACTTGGGTCCTTTAAGGCTTGGATCATCGCTTCAATCGCACTAGGATCACCAAGATCCGAAATACAATCTCCTGCAGTTCTTCTAACTGTCACTGTTTTATCTTCAAGCCCTTTATACAAAATAGGCAAAATGGCTGGATCTTCAATCATGCCAGCATTCACAACAGCTTGTCTGCGAATCGATGTTTTTGGATCCTCCATCGCTTTCATTAAAACAGGTATATCTTTTTTCTCTGGCTGCATTTGCTCTAAATGAGCAAAACGTTTCTTCCAATCTTCATCGCGCAGCATCTCTTCTGTCACATCATATGCTTTTCGGTTCACTTGTTTATCTACAGCCTCTTGACCTTCCTTCACTGCCTCTGTTAAACGGGATAAACGCTCGTCGTCATATGCAGCTTGCAGCTCTTCTGTGACTTCTTGACCGATATCAGCGAATTCTCCAAAACGAACGCCATGTTCTTTCCACACACGTTCAAATACAACATTATCTGAACTGCTTCTTAGCTTTAAAATCGCTGCCTGGAAACGTTCAGGCATTCCAAATCGTTCTTCTCTTTCACCGTCTGTCAGCTTCACCTGCATCGGAATCCCATTAAACATTTGAACAAACACTTTGACTTCTCCAAATGTGTCATCACCTGACTGCGATTCTCCCTGAAGCCCTTCTGTTTCTTGTCCAAAGGCTTCTCTGACTTGCTGTAAAATACCTTGCCAGTCAAATTTCGCATTGCGCTCAACCGCTAAGAAATCGGCTACATGGTAAACACCTTTTACACCTTCAATGGTTAAAATGCGCTTGATCATCTCTGGTGCTTCGTCTTTTTGATCTTTTTTGTAGTTATTGCTTTTACCGCCTGCAAGCGCTTCTGTCAAAATGACTTTCATTGTATTCGGGCTTGGCGTTGGTTCTATGGCAGTTATTTTCATCTATACATCCTCCTTACACACATAAAGACCCTACTCATCTGTAAGGCCGCATTCTTCTTTCCATGTCTTAATAAATAGACACATAAACTCATGTCGCTCATGAGCCAGCTGCTTTCCAGCACGTGTGTTCATCAAGTCTTTTAATTGAAGCAGCTTTTCTTGCATATGCAAAAGTACTGTGCCTTGGTGAGCACCCTCTGTATAGTGAGGCTCCCCTTTTGCACCTGCATATGTAAACACCCTTGCAATCCCAGTTGCACCTATCGCATCCAGTCGATCTGCATCTTGAACAATGGCCCCTTCTAATGTCACTGGCTTATGCTGCATATGCCGGTGACGAAAAGACATCGTTGTAATGATATCCATGATATAGCGAATATCTCGCGTGTCCACTTCCCACAAAAGGAGCTGCTGCTTGAGATCATGCGGTGAAAGCTTCCATTCACTAGACAGCTTGTCATCAATTACATCATGGACAATCGCTGCCATTTCAATGACAAAAAGCGACCCGCCCTCCTGTTGTGCAATATGGACGGCAAGCTGGCGAACACGATTGATATGAGCTTCATCGTGTCCAGTCGGTTCATTCTTTAGCTGTTTTGAAACAAAGGAGGCAGCTGCCTCCAATTGTTCTTGCTGCTTACTCAAATTCATGCTTATTTCCCCAAAAGAGCGATAATAGAGCTTTCTAATTCTTTTGGTGGTGTTTTAGGAGAGAATCGTTCAGTCACTTCTCCGTTTTGGTCAACGATAAATTTTGTAAAATTCCATTTCACCGTTTTTGTACCAAGCACACCTTTCGCATGACTCGTTAAGTATTTGAAAAGCGGATGCGCATTGTCACCATTGACATCTACTTTTGCAAACATTGGGAAGGTCACACCATAGTTTAACGAACAGAATTCTTGAATTGCTTCTTCCCCTTCTGGCTCTTGATTCATAAATTGATTGCACGGAAATCCTAAAATTTCAAGGCCCTTTTCATGATATTGATCGTATAACTCTTGTAATTGTTTAAATTGAGGGGTCAGTCCACATTTGCTCGCTGTGTTCACGATGATCAGTACTTTCCCTTTGTAATCTGCCATTGATTTTTCCTGACCGTTAATGGTCTTGATCTGAATATCATAAATTGACATCTCATAGCCTCCTAGGATTCACTTTTTCCTATCGTAACATGCTTCTTTTAGAAAATCGCTTTTTATGCTTTCTGCTAAAAGAGTCCAGTCACACTGCCGTCTTCTAATAAATCCATCTCAAGTGCCGCAGGTTTTTTAGGGAGACCTGGCATGGTCAGAATGCTTCCCGTTAGTGCAACGATAAAACCTGCTCCTACAGATGGTTTTAACTCCCGAATCGTAACGGTGAAGCCTTTTGGTCTGCCGATTAAAGCCGGATCATCCGATAGTGAATATTGCGTTTTTGCCATACAAACCGGCAAATGGTCCCAGCCATTTTTCTCAATTGCAGCTAGCTGCTTTCTTGCTTTTGATGTAAGGTTGACGCCGTCTGCACCATAAACCACTTTGGCGACTTTTGACAACTTTTCTTCAATGGAATCTTGCTCCTCATATAAATAAGAAAAGCTGTTTTCATTCTTTTCAATGAGTGTCGTGAGCTCTTCGGCAAGTGCTACGCCGCCAGCTCCCCCTTCTTCCCATACATTGACGGCTTTGACTGGATGTCCATTCGTCTCGCACCAGTTTTCTATTGCTTGAATTTCTTCTTTTGTATCGGTAATAAAACGGTTCACTGCAACGATGTATGGTAGACCGAAAGCTTGCACTGTTTCAATATGCTTCTCTAAATTATGTATACCTTCTAATACAGCCTGTGCATTTGCTTCCTTGAGCTCTGTTTTCTGCATTCCGCCATGCATTTTAAGCGCCCTGACAGTTGCTACAATGACAACAGCGCCTGATTTAAAATCACCGGCTCTTGTTTTAATGTGAAGAAATTTTTCCGCGCCGAGGTCTGCACCAAATCCCGCTTCTGTTACGACGTAATCTGCTAGTTTTGCCGCCATTTTTGTGGCAATTAAACTATTGCATCCATGTGCAATATTGGCAAAAGGACCACCATGAACAAGGGCTGGAGTTCCTTCAATCGTTTGAACAAGGTTTGGTTTCAGCGCATCTTTTAAAAGCAAGGTTAATACGCCTTCATATCCTAGATTTCCTACTGTGACCGGTTCACCTTCTTGATTGTAGGCAACAACAATAGAAGAAAGACGTTTTTTTAGATCGGTTAAGTCGTCTGCTAAACAGAGGATGGCCATCATTTCGGATGCAACCGTAATATCAAATCCATCTTCTCTAGGGTACCCATTTAATTGACCGCCAAGTCCTACGACCACTTGTCTTAGAGCACGATCGTTTAAATCTAACACTCGTTTCCATACAATTCGGCGTGCGTCGATCCCAAGCTCATTTCCGTGATGGATATGATTATCAATAAAAGCAGATAAAGCGTTATGTGCAGAGGTAATCGCATGAAAATCCCCTGTGAAATGAAGATTGATTTCTTCCATAGGCAACACCTGTGAATATCCGCCGCCAGCTGCACCGCCTTTAATACCCATTGTGGGACCTAGTGAAGGTTCACGCATGGCAATGATCGCTTTTTTCCCAATTTTCTCAAAGGCTTGACCGAGGCCAACTGTTACGGTGGACTTCCCCTCACCTGCTGGCGTTGGGTTGATCGAAGTCACAAGAATCACATTTCCTTCTTTTTGTTCCTTTAAACGGTCAAAAATAGTCAAAGATATTTTCGCTTTTGTGAAACCATAGCATTCTAATTCTTCGTCATGTATTTGTAATTTTGCTGCGATGTCTTGAATCGGTCTCAGCTTTGCCTTTTGGGCAATGTCAATATCTGATAAATGCTTTGTGATCATGATTAATGGCCTCCTTTTTTGACAGAAACAGCTTTCTTTTTTGCTCTATTTTTCATTGTAACATAATTGAAACATTGAAATATCGCCAGAAAGTTCCTATAATGAAGTGAAATTAGCTTTGGTTCAGGGGGTGGCGAGTTGCCTATTAACATACCAGTTCATCTGCCGGCAAAACAAATACTAGAGAGCGAAAACATTTTCGTCATGGATGAGACAAGGGCATTCAAACAAGATATCCGTCCTTTGAATATCGTGATCTTAAATTTAATGCCAAAAAAAATACAAACTGAAACGCAGCTGCTGAGAATGCTCGGAAATTCTCCTTTGCAAGTGTATTTTACATTTTTGATTCCAAGTACACATACACCGAAGAATACATCGAGAGAGCATCTAGATGAATTTTATACGACCTTTGACTCGATTCGCCATAAAAAATTTGATGGCATGATCATTACAGGTGCACCAATTGAGCATTTAGCTTTCGAAGAAGTTTCCTATTGGAAAGAACTGCAGGACATTTTGGACTGGAGTAAAACGAATGTGACGTCTACTCTCCATATATGCTGGGGGGCACAGGCTGGTCTTTATCATCATTATGGCATTGAAAAAATCAAGCTTCCAGAGAAAAAATTCGGTGTTTTTGAGCATCTTGTCAAAGAGAAAAAAGAAAGATTAGTAAGAGGTTTCGATGAAGTATACTATGTCCCACATTCTAGGCATACAGATATTAATACAGAACAATTAAAAAACACGCCGAATCTAAAAGTATTGAGCACGTCTGAGGAAGCTGGTGTTTGTTTAATTGTTTCAGATGATGATAAACAAGTATTTTTAACTGGACATCCTGAATACGATACAGATACATTGAAGCAGGAATATGAAAGAGATTTGTTGAAACATGATACAGTCAAAAAACCCGTCCACTATTTTATAGAAGATGGAGACACATTAGTCCCAGTGAACCGCTGGAAAGCCCATGCCACTTTGCTGTTTATGAATTGGCTTAATTACTATGTTTATCAAGAAACACCATATGTGTGGGAATAAAATAGACTGTAGTCTGATGATAAATGCTTAAAATGTGTTAAAATACAAATGGCTCTGTCTTCCATTATCAATTTAGTCTGTTTGTTTTTTAAAATTAGTTTAATTCTTTCGTAACGAATGATATGCTCTCGCTGTTTATATGTTATCTTTATGTATATGTAGACCTATGAGATTTATAGTTTCGTACGAAGTTTTGTTGTTGTTGATTACATTTGAGGTGAATATTCTTGAATACCAATAAAAAAATATTAATCTTGACCGCAAATTATGGAAATGGACATATGCAGGTTGCAAAAACACTGTATGATGAATGCAAATCCCAAGGGTTTGAACATGTGATAGTTTCTAATTTGTATCAAGAATCAAATCCCATTGTGTCCGAAGTGACTCAATATTTATATTTAAAGAGCTTCTCCATTGGGAAACAATTTTATCGCTTGTTTTATTACGGTGTAGATAAAATTTACAATAAACGCAAATTTAACATTTATTTAAAGATGGGAAATAAGCGTCTTGATGAATTAATTCAATTACACAATCCGGATATCATCATCATTACATTCCCGATGATTGTTGTACCTGAATACCGAAACAAAACAGGTAAAGTCATTCCAACATTTAATGTGATGACAGACTTTTGTCTTCATAAAATTTGGGTACATGAAAACATTGACCGATACTATGTTGCAACCGATTATGTGAAACAAAAGCTAGTAGAAATCGGCACACATCCAAGCGATGTCAAGGTAACAGGCATTCCGATTAGACCACAATTTGAAGTAGACGTGCCTAAATCGATCATCTATAAAAAATATGGATTATCATCAGACAAAAAAGTCCTTCTCATTATGGCGGGTGCCCATGGTGTACTAAAAAATGTGAAGGAACTGTGTGAAGCACTACTTCTTGACAGTGAAGTACAAATTGTTGTTGTGTGCGGTAAGAATGCAGCGCTGAAGCAATCGCTTAGCGAACTTGAACAAGCACACCCAAATCAATTGAAGGCGCTTGGATATGTGGAACAAATTGATGAATTGTTCAGAGTAACGGACTGTATGATTACAAAACCGGGCGGAATTACATTAACAGAAGCAACAGCAATTGGTGTCCCAGTTATTCTTTACAAACCTGTTCCAGGACAAGAAAAAGAAAATGCTCTTTTCTTTGAAGATTACGGTGCTGCCATTGTCATCAACAGACACGAAGACATTTTAGAATCTGTCACCAACTTGTTGCAAGACGAAGAAAAATTAGAATCCATGAAACAAAACATCAAAAAATTACACTTAAAACAGTCTTCTCAAACCATTTTAGAAGATATCGTCGAACAATCAGATCTGATCATGAGCAACAAATCGTATGCTCAAGCATTATCATAAAAAGGTGTCCGTCATTGACGGACACCTTTCTTCTTTTAACCTTGATTCCCATTCGTTGTATACACTTCTTCAAACGGCTGCACGACAACAAAGCCGCTTCCGCTAAACTTCATTTGAATGGACTCTCCGCTTCCCCTGCCAATAAACGTTTTGAACGATACATCTGTCACAAATTCAGTCTGCAAATCTCCTGACCATGCGACCGTCGCATTCGGATCTGTATAAACAGAATCACCTGGCTGAACAATCAGCGTCAGCGGTTCGTAATGACTTGTGATTGCCACAAGACCTGGTCCTTCAAGTTTGACATTAAATAATCCGCCTGCAAGCATGCCAGACACCTTTTTCATTAATTTAATATCCCACCGAACAGACGGTTCAAATGCGAGCAAGTCGTTTCCATTAACGAAAATAGACTCCCCTTGAGCCAATCGAAGAATCGAAATTTTTTTCCCTTGGTCTGCTACATATAATTTCCCATCACCTGTGGCCTTCATCAAAGAAGTTCCTTCTCCTGATAACATTTTTTTGAACATCTTTGACACACCGTGTTCAAACACACCTTCACGTTCAAACTTTATTTTCCCGCGATATGAAACCATGGAGCCTGTTTTTGCCCAAATGGTATCCGTTAAATTAATTTCTAACAATCTTGGTGTTTCAAGTTCAAAAACCCCTTCCCCTTTGTCTTCTTGCTGCGTATTCTGAACAAACTCCTCAATTGTGTAACGATTCATGACGCACCTCTTTCTGTATTTTTACTATATACGGACAAGTTATACGTTAGGTTTCATGAGATTAGGACGTTTTATAGATAAATGTCATTCACTAAAAAAACAAAAAAATCAAACATTCTGCTCAAAATTTGGCTTGCCTGCTTGACGCTTTACTTTTGATGGTGTATAGTGGAACCATCATTTAACAACTTCTTAAGTCGTTAGGTGATGAAAAATTTTTTTTAGTATGCCGAAAGGTGTGCTACAGTACTAGGAGGAAAAAGCAATATGCAAAACGGTAAAGTAAAATGGTTCAATAATGAAAAAGGTTTCGGCTTCATTGAAGTTGAAGGCGGAGACGACGTATTCGTTCACTTCACAGCTATCGAAGGTGACGGTTACAAATCTCTAGAAGAAGGACAAGAAGTTTCTTTTGAAATCGTTGAAGGTAATCGTGGACCTCAAGCTGCAAACGTAACAAAAATCTAATCAACTCAATCAATGATGAAACGACAAAATAAAGAGAGGCGTATGCCTCTCTTATTTGATTTTCAGCTGAATTTCAATCGCTAAAATATTTTGCTTTAATCTTTGTTCAATTTCAGAGATATCTTTTTCGAGAAAAGGTCTTCCCTTCTTTGCTACATCTACCAGTTGCTCTAGATCACTGTACACCTCTTGAAATGTCCGATGTAATACCGTTTCAAAATCCTTATTATCCATGCCGGCCTTCCCCTTTTCCTCTATTATCCGTCACTTAGTCAAAAAGTAACTCAACCAAAACTTTCTATAGTTATATCGGCTCATTTTTCAGAATATGTTCTTTTTTTACACATTCTATTCGTTTTTTTTTCGTGAACGCGTGATACATCTAGGGGAAAACCGGAGTGTACGCTTATTTTTTGAGTAATTCATTCCCGTATTGTTTGATCTTCTCTCCTACCGTGCATTGCTGTATACAAAAGGAGTGGGCGTATTTTTTGCCAAATTCTTTACGAAAATGCTTCTTAATCAAGCAATCTGAACAATACGTGTCTTGAAGATCTGTTAATTCTTTTACTGCTGTTTTTTTATCCACTTTATTCAGCTCCGTCTGCTTCTAATTTCAACTTACTTTCGATAGGGACGTCTGCAAGTATCTGTCTGGCAAGCTGATCTGCTTCTGCATTTTGTTTACGATCGATGACTTCATATGTTGGCGTGAGCTTCAGCTCTTTGATCGCAGCCTCAATTCGGTCGAGCCATTTGTTATGTATATCATCATAACAAGGCCATTCCCCTTTGAGCTGATTCATCACAACAAGAGAATCTCCTCTAATCGTTACAGAGTTTCTGCTGGCCCCCAGTTCTTTTAAAGCTTTTACCGCTTCAAATAAAGCCGCATACTCTGCCTCATTGTTCGTGGTGCTCTGAAAAGGCTGATTCTTCCTTAACCGGTATGCATCCTGTCCGAGCTGATAATACACGACAATTCCAAGCCCAGCATCACCTGTTTCTTTGCGAAAACTCGCATCAAAATAGACCTGAAGCTGATCGGGTTCAAGCCTAAGTTCTTCGTTTAGCTTTTCAAGTTCTTTCATCGACCACATCGCACCCTTTTCATCTTCAAATGATAGAAGTGACTGCGGTTCTTTTTTGTCTATATGTTTTGCTAAAAGCAAGGCCTCTTTGAGCTCCATCCAATCTTCTTGGAAAAAAGCAATGGACGCAATCGATTTCACTTTCATTGTATAGTGCGCTCTTAGTTTCATTGATCACATCGCCTTCCCGTGCTTTTAAGGTAAACGTTCGTTATGCTATAATCAAAAAGTTACATTTTACATTTAGAAAGGAAGTTCATGTCACTTGTTTAATGAAGGTATTTGGATCTTATTTGCGATCATTAATTTTATCATTGTTCTTCTATTTTATAAAGGATTTGGCAAGATGGGGCTTTTCGTCTGGATTGGTTTTGCAACAGTTGCTGCCAATTTACAAGTGGTCAAAACCGTTGAATTATTTGGCTTAACGGCAACACTTGGCAACATTTTATACGGCAGTGTGTTCTTTGCAACAGATGTCCTAAATGAAAAATATGGACAAACCGAAGCGAAAAAAGCTGTCTGGATTGGCTTTGCCACCCTTTTAACATTAACTGTTGTCATGCAGGAGGCTTTGCTTTTCCATCCCGCTCCATCTGACATTTCCCAATCATCATTAGAAACGATATTTGGCTTTATGCCAAGGGTCGCTCTTGGTAGTCTTGCTGCTTATATCATCAGTCAAATGTTAGATGTTTATGTATATTCGTTTATTCGCCGGATATTTCCTTCAGATGGTGCGCTCTGGCTGCGAAATGCGGGGAGTACAATGATTAGCCAGCTACTTGATACACTCGTTTTCACAACCATTGCCTTTCTTGGGACCTACCCATTCCATATATGGATCGAAATTTTCATCACGACTTATGTGATTAAATTTATCGTCGCTGCCATTGGCACACCTTATGCCTATGCGGCGAAAAAAATGGTTCCGATTGATGAAAGGGGGAAATAAATTGCCAGCTGAAATATATATTGACGGTGCTAGTGCCGGAAACCCAGGTCCATCTGGCATCGGCATATTCTTGAAATATGACGGAAAAGCTGAGTCTTTCTCCATTCCTCTTGGCATCATGAGCAATCATGAAGCAGAGTTTTCCGCGCTCATTGAAGGCATGAAAATTTGCGTAGAAAAAGGATTACGGACCGTTTCATTCCGCACTGATTCACAAGTAGTGGATCGTGCAGCCAATGCAGGATTTGCCAAAAATCCATCTTTTCGTCATTTTATCGAAGAAATGCTGCAGCTTCAAAACGAATTTGATTTATTTTTCATTAAGTGGATTCCGAGCAAGGAAAATCAAGTGGCTGATCAGCTCGCTAGAAAAGCGATTCACCTTTCAAAAGGATGAATCGCTTTTCTTTTGGTTATGCTAATGTGTGAGGTGATACGAATTGGATAAAGAGAACAGAGGCCGTGTCACAAACGGAACGACTCCTCAAGGTGATGCGCAAACAAAAGATAAACAGCCAATATCGCAATTAGAAAATAAGGCGAAAAAAAGCAACACAAAGGGCTAATACATGTAGCCCTTTGTTTCTTTTCTACATAAGAACAACCTTAACTGATCCCTAATTGACTTAAGCGGTTAACCATTGGTTCGATCCCTTTGATTTGATGCAAGCGAAGCATTGCCGCTGCCCGCTCTGGGTCCATCTTTATTTTTGTTTCGTCAATCGGACAGCTGAGTGGTACATCACATTTAATTTCTGCCAGTATACGAGAAAGCTTCAGATCTTCTAAACCTGCTTGCATTTTCTTTTGCTGAGCTGCCGTTAATGCATGAACATTTTCTAACAGTCGATCAATCGTTTGATACGTTTGAATAAATTTCAATGCTGTTTTTTCGCCGATTCCTTTTACACCAGGGTAATTATCGCTAGCATCACCCATCAGCGCTTTCATATCAATCAGCGCCTTTGGAGATATGCCCATTTCCTCTTCAAAAAGGGCTTTTGTGTAATGCTTATAATTCCCGATGCCTTTTTGCATTAAAGCCACGGTCACTTGTTCATTCAAGATCTGCAGCAAATCTTTATCTCCTGTTAAAACGGTCACATGTGCTTCGTTTTGATAGATTGATGCAAGCGTTCCAATACAATCATCTGCTTCAAAACCTTTCACACCAATGTTCATGATCCCCAGTTCTTCTGTCGCCTCTTTTGCTAAATCAAACTGCGGGATAAGCTCAACAGGCGCCTCGCCTCGATTGGCTTTATAATCTTGAAACAATTCGTTGCGGTATGTCTGGCTCCCCATATCCCAGCAGCATACGATATGAGTCGGCTCAAATGTTTGGACAGCTGTTAACAAATGCTTCAAATACCCATTCACTCCATTTGTCGGCACACCACGATCATTTATCATAAAATTGCGATGGACAGCCGTCGCATAAAACGACCTAAAAAGAAGTGCCATGCCATCTACAAGTAGTACGTGTTTATTCATTCATCTAAACTCCCTTTTTATAAACAATACTCCTATTCTATCATAGAACATCGAAACGAACATAAAAAAGGCGCCTTCTTCTTTTGATAAAGAAGAGGCAGCCCGATTACTTTTTACCATATTGCATTTTTTTCGTTTCCGCTTCTGCGTAGGATGGCATGCCTTTTTCCTTCGGCATGCGCTCCTCCTGCTGCTTTACGTTTTGCTTTTTTGCCATGATCATTCCCCTTTCTGGTTCATTTGTTAAGATGACCAAAAATGAGAAAGTTACTCTTTATTTCTGTTTACGCTGGGTGTATTCCTCCACCATCTCAATCGTGACATGTTTACGAAGGGGAACAATTCCGCCTCGGGCAAGCTCATTCATTTTAGACGTAATGGCGTTGATCTCATCTGTTGAAAATGGTTCATTGTGTTCACATTTTTTCACAGCCGATTCAATCGCCTGCTCTCTTTTTTGTTCAAGTGCAAGAAAAGATTGGATGTGGGCATGTTGTTTCTGTGAATGTGCAGAAATTTCTTCGTGTACGCTCGTCATCGTCTATCAACTGCTTTCTTTTTTATATAGTCTATCATGAATCATATCGTTTTCAACTGGTTCTTCCATTCATTTGTTTGTTCATAAACTTGTTCAATGATCGCCTGTTTTTCAGCATCTGTTGTAAGGCTCGTCATAAATGTCTGTTTTTGCTCATTGAGCTGTTGGAGAGCATCTTGTTCGTACCTTTCCGTATAGGTCTTCACTAGCTTTTCATATCTGCTCAGCAACTCTTCTTTTTCGTTATCTGCCCAACGTGTTGTCATTTGATGTAGAACATCTCGAATGGCTTCAATAAACGTAGCCTTTTCATTTTGTTCAAAGAAGGCTTTCGCTGATTTTTGTTTCTTTAAAAGCGGCTCAAATGGTGCAATCTCTGCTTCGACTTCAATTTGTTTTAGCTCAGCATTTTTCTCCTCAGGGGCTGACAGGCTAAGAGAAAAGTAAGGATCTTCCGCACATGCAGCCTGCATCCCTTTTTCCCACTCCTCCTGGAAATAATGGTGGATAAACGATTCCATTCGGATATCAAGTGCCTTGAGCTCCTGCACAAATTCAAATTCATACTCCTTTAACGCTTTCTCAAGTGCCTTTTTTAACTGCTGACCAAAATTCCCTTGAGATATGCCAGGATAAAAGGCCGACTTTAATAGATCATTCGCAAATAATGAAAGCCGCTGTACAATATGATAGAGCTGTTCATGCACGTCTTTTTTTACGCTTTCGGTCACAAGCTTAGACCGTTTCACATCTTGCATTTTTTCGAGAATGGCTTCATAGGATGTCTTGATGTTTTTCTTTTCAGCTTCTTTCTCATCTTCTGATTGATGCAAGGTCGCACGTAGTCTATCGACCGTTGTACATAATGTATTAGCTTCAAAATGCAAAAGTTCAATGGCATCTTTCGTTAATTCTTCCTCGATAAAATAGTCGAGCTGTTTTCTCAGTGTTGCATATTGATTATAAGATGTCGGCTCTTTCCCTTCGATCTCTTCCTTACTAGACACATGATGCAGGTTTGGATTGCGGATACCTTCTTTTGTGAGCTCGCTTCGTACATAGTCAAATACGGTTTCAAGCTCTGCTTGATCCTTAGCCAAATCAGCTGCATTGATGATAAAGAACATTTTATCCATGCTAAAGGAATCTTTTACGAGTCCAAGCTTCCGTAAAAATGAGCGATCAGCTTTTGAGAAAGAATGTTGATAATACGTTAAATAAAGAAGGGCGTCTGCATCCTTCATATACTGGAAGGCGATTTCTGTATGACGCTTATTCATACTGCTTGCACCTGGTGTATCGACAATCGTCAGCCCTTTATCTGTCAGAGGTGTGCTTAAATACACCGTCACTTCCTTCACCACACAAGAAACAGATTCTTCCGCTACATAAGGCTTTAATTCTTGAAGTGTGACATGTAAATTGGTTTGGTTGTCAATGTCATCATGAAACTTGGCATAGGCTTGTAGAAAATGTTCTACAATGATTCGGTGATCCTGTTCGAGCTGCCGTTTTTTCAGCACTCTTTCCAGCTTTGCCTTAAACGAATCTCCTTTTTCTGTTGTGATCGAAAATCCAAGAATCTGATCGAGTTCCTCTAGAATGTCCTGCTTGGTTTTAAACACCACTTTGACACTTTCATGAGGATGATCTTCCGTAGGTCGTGTCAGTTTGTTAATTGTTGCAGTTGTTGGCGTAGGAGATGATGGTAACACCTTCCGTCCAACAAGCGCATTGGCAAAAGAAGATTTTCCAGAACTAAAAGCGCCAAATAATGCGAGTGTAAATTCTTTTGCTTGCAGCCGTTCTGTTCGTTTTTCAAAGGAATCTCTTTGAGACTTTAGAATATCTAAAGGCGATAAAATACGGGAAAGCTCTTTAAATTGTGCAATTGATTGTGCTGTTGTTAAATGCTGTGATTGGCGGTATTGATCGCGCTCTGTCCGTTCAGCAGCTTGATCGCTCTCTTCAACATGAATTGATGCGTGATTCTTCTCCAGCTGGTCGTGCTGCATCCATTGCTTTTTCGCATAAAACCAGTCACCTGGGATATGCTCATCCGTTCCGTTTTGCCAAATATCCCATAAATGCTGAATATCCTGTCTTATTTGTTCATTTTTTTCGTTATACTCCTCAAGGCTCTGAAGCTCTTGTTTCGCTTGCTCCCATTTTTCCTCTTGCTTCTCCTGTTCATTCTTGAGCTGGTCTTTCAAGGTTTCAATCATCTGTTCAATCAATTGAAGTGCTTGCTGTTTCGCCTGTCTTTTCAATGCTTCACCAGCATCTTTCGCATATTGAAGAACATATTCGTTAGAAAAAGTTGCCCCTTGGTGAATGACCTTTTCAAGCAGGGATTCTTCAATAGGTGTCTCAAATGCCATGGCTTTGTCTAATAACGCTTCCCCAAGCTGATGCTGTTTTATTTCTTTTTTGAGGAGCTCGGCAATGTGCCAGTCAACTTCCGCTTTCATTCTCTTTTTTACATCTGCTAAGAAATCATTTGCCCGCTTTTCCTTTTCCTGCTCGGTTTTATTTTTGGCAAAAAGTAAACCCACTTTAAAGCCAGGTGCTTTCGATTCGATATAGTCACTTGCAAGCTCTCGCATCTTAAATGGCGTGAGGTTTGCATTTTTTAAGATGTTCTCTACTTCAGAAGACACTTCATCTTCTACCTGCTTTGCACCATTTTCAATAAATCGGCGTTTCTCTTCTAGTTCTTTCACTTCATTCCTTTTTTCTTGCAGCTGCTTATCAAGGTCCTCTTCATGCAGTTCTTCTTTTAACGAGTCTATATGTTCTTTTAAAACATGTTCGATTTTCTGCTCTGTATAGGCTCGAAGTGATGCTTTAGGCATGGTTTGTAATTCTTGTAGTTTCTTCACTAAACGGATCATTTCGTTTTTTGGGTGTGCCTCATCCGTCACAGAAGTAAAATATAGATGTTCTTCTTCAATGCCTTCTTTTAAAAGCATCTCAACGACTTGTTTTTTGTAGTTTTCAAAAGTTGTCTCTTGTTCATCATGCCGATCCACTTGATTGACGATGAAATAAAGATTGGGCACTTTCTCCTTAATCGAGCGAATGAAGCGAATGTTTTCTTCAGAATGGACATGGTTATAATGAACGACATAAAAAAGAGCATCCGCTTGATGAAGAATAGAAGCAGCGGATAAAAAGTGCGCATGATCCGTTGAATCAATTCCTGGTGTATCAATGAGTGCCACTTTTTCTTCAAGTCCACTATAATCACCGCTAATTTCCACCATCTCAATTTGTTCCCCATCTTTACAAAAACGCTGCACCGCTTTTTTATCATAAGAACCGCTCATTTTTGCAAAACGTCCATCAGACGTATGGAGCTGAACTTCACTGACCCCTTTCCTGACAACAACCAAGTTTGCACTCGTTGGAATTGGGCTTGTGGGCAGGATGTGATCATGAAGAAGATGATTCACTAGTGATGACTTACCAGCAGAATAGTGGCCGGTAAATGCGATATATACTTCTTCTTCAGCTTCCTTTTTCATAATAGATGCAAGTTTGGCTGCGCGCTCGTGATCATCCCTTTTCAGAAGGCTTTGATATAAAGCACCTGTAGTTTGAACGAGCGAATCTCGAATAGACAAGTCTTTCATGACGATAAACCCCTTTGTTTTTAGAAAAGTCAGTTATGTATGTGTACCATTTTACACAAAATAAAGAGATTTTTCTTCTCATCTGAGGAAATAAAAAAATCTGCTGCCCGATCAGTCGCAATGGACTGCAATCAGGAAGCAGATTTTTTTGAAACACCTTTTAATACGAAGCCAATCAATAAGCTGTATACACAGACCGTACCGAGTAAGAAAATCATTGTCATGTGATCACCGTCCATCCTTCATGATTGAGAATGTTTATCATTAATGAAAGTGTAGCACAATTGATAATGATTTTCAATATTAATTTAGTAAATACTGATTCAGTGCTTTTTCTTCTGTTTGTATTCTGACCATCATCATCCATCCATTTAAACACGTAAACAAAATGGCAGTAATAAATGCGTTAAATAGCAGCGGAATGAACATCAGTTCAATCGCCACCACCACATAGTTAGGATGCTTTAACCAGCGATACGGCCCCTTTTTCACAATCATTGCATTTGGAACGACTAAGATTTTTGTATTCCAATACGTCCCAAGTGAACATAGTGCCCAGTACCGAATCACCTGGGTCGCAAGCAGAAACACAAGCAGCAATAGGAAAAAACGAGACGGTTGACGATGCAGCAACCATGTCTCTCCAATAAGCGAGAGGAAAAAAGCTGCATGCATAGCGACCATATAAGGATAATGGCTTGCACCAAATTCAATCGCTCCGAGCGCCTTCACCTTCTTTTCATTTCTTTTCGCCACAAGCATTTCAATGAGGCGCTGACAAATGAAAATGCCAATCACTATCCAGAAAATCATCACGAGAGCCCCTCCCATTTCATGAGCAATAATTCTGACGAAAAGCCTGGACCAAGTGCTCCGCAAAGCCCCACCTGTCCTGCATCTAGTGACTGATGTTCAAGAAAATGCTTCATGACATATAAAACGGTGGCAGAGGACATGTTTCCATGCTGTTTCAGAACCTCTTTTGAAGAAAATAGCTGATGCTCTTGTAAAGATAGGCTTTCAAGATAGGCATCAATCACTTTTTTTCCTCCAGGGTGAGCAAGAAAAACGGATACATCCTCTGTTGAAAATCCTAGCTGATGTAAAAATTGATCCACTTGCTCTTTTAACCATCCAGAAATGATGGATGGAATGTCACGTGAGAAGATGACCCGAAATCCGTCGGCGGTAAAATCCCATCCCATCACATCCTCAGAATCTTTCATGGTCACTGACTGCGTGCCAAGCACTTTAGGTACTGTTTTTAACCGCGTATACTTAGAGGCAGCCTTTTCTCCAGTTAAAAGAACGGCCGCAGTCCCGTCACCGAACAGCGAGGTTCCAATTAAATTGCTTTTTGATTGATCTTGCGGCTGAAAAGTGAGGCTGCAAAGCTCGCAGGCAACAACGAGCACTTTCGCTTCTGGATACGCCCTGATGTATTCATAAGCTCGGGATAAGCCTGCCGCCCCGCCCCCGCATCCTAACCCCCAAATTGGCACTCGTTTCGTATAAGGAGAAAATGGAAGAACATTCATCAGCTTTGCATCAAGACTTGGTGTTGATAACCCTGTACTGGAGATGAAAAACAAAGCATCAATCTCATCAAAAGGAACTGGCATTGTAAGGAACGCTGTTTCATGCAGACAGTGAAAAACGGCTTCTTTCGCATGTGCCAATGCTTTTTCGATATAGAGGTTGTTTTTCTCTTCAAAAGAGTGATGTTCTTGATACCAATCAATAGGCTGTACAAACTGCCTGCTCTCTATTTCGCCATTATTAAAAGCTTTTAATAGCCGATCAATATCTTTAAACGATCGTTTAAATTGAGACCTTGCAAATTGAGCAGCTGCTTGCTGATCCACATGATGTTTTGGCAGACTTGTTCCAACTGAAAGAATGTATGCCATCGGCTTCACCTCTTTTTTCGGTTAATATCCCCAATCAAAAAAAGGATATACATGCCAAAACGACACAATTCAGTCAAAATATTTTCCTCCGTCTAACTTTTTGTCTTGACGACAATTGATAAATATTGGATAATATAGGTGAAAACATGATGTAGTTTTCCTCCTTCACAGGTTCGTTCCAAGCCAAGCGAACCTGCTTTTTTTATGCAATTTTAATAGAGTTATTTAACATAGCTTTATGCAAAAAAACACCTCTCAAATGAGAAGTGCAGACCGTAGACAAACCCCACCTTTACTTCAAGTAAAAGTGCTGTATGAAAGGAATAAGCAAATGACTTTTCACGTACACCTTTTACATAGTAGCCAATCTCTGATTCAGTTGTACTGACTTTGCTTTATTTTGTACGGTAAGAGCTTTTCTCTATGTATTTCGCGATTGATAGCCTCTATCTCCAATATCCACATGAGCATCCTTTTTTCAATGAAATCGTCATTTTACAACACTTTCATACGGAATCTCCTTTCACTTCGCATTAATGGTTAAATCTGTTGCTATCTTAGCGTATAAATACCAACTTTTCGATCATTATTCAGAATTATTTCATTTAAACATGAATGGATCACCTTTTTTTCTGATCAACACAAATAAATAACCATAAAATACTAATTTATTTGATGATTATATATGAAAAGGGGTTTTTTTCCTGTATACTTAATCAATATGAACACCATGAAAAACAGTGAAAAAAGACAGAATCTACTACATGATTCGGCACAAAATTTAATTGACTGGAGTGATTGTCATGAAAAAGGTGTCCAAAAAACAGACACCCTACAACACGATATTTCTCTCGAAGATAATTGGTTTAGTGCTTCTTACACTGTTTCTCGTTTTTATCTGGGATATGTCTAAACCCCATTTGCAGGCGACAAATGGGCAAGCAAAAATTGTTACTAGCAGTGACTTCCGAGACACAAGTATCAGTCTGAAAGCAAAAGATCATTCTACAAGAACATTGGATCAACAATTTAAGACCAATCCAAACCAACAGACAACGAATAAAACGGTCTTTTTAACATTTGATGATGGCCCTTCTGCTACATCAAATCAGCTGTTAAATGTCTTAAAAGCACATCAAGTGAAGGCGACATTCTTCATGCTTGGACCGCAAATCCAAGCTCACCAAGCAACTGTGAAAAGACTTTATCAAGAAGGACATCAATTAGGGCTTCATGGCATGACGCATGATATAAACCGCTTTTATCAGAACAGTGAGTCTCCCGCAAATGAAATGAGAGAAGCTCAGCTCATTCTTGCTTCTGTTACAGGCGTTTACACCCGTCTTGTGAGAACACCTTATGGCAGTGTTCCAAATTTAACATATGATCAAAAAGTACGTTTAAACCAAAATGGCTTTATTTACTGGGATTGGACGATTGATAGCCTTGACTGGAGATATAAAAACTCACAATATGTTCAAGAGGTATTGAATCAACTGCAAATGTTTGAGAAAAATAAACCATGGGAACCAAAAGTTATTTTAATGCATGATCAACCCTCTACCACGAACTATTTAGATAACCTGATTACACAACTAAAAGCAAGGGGCTATACTTTTGCAGTCATTAACGAAACAATGCCGCCGGTACAACATTAATAGCACTAATCACAACAAGCCCGTATCCAAAGGATGCGGGCTTTCAGCTCTCCAAGAGAAGTGTTCACATAACAGATTGCTTAGGTTCTTCCATTAGCTCCTGCTCTGTTTCTTTTTTAAAAGGAATCATGTGATAAATAATATGAAGCAAAATAGCGGTAAAGCTTCCGGCGACAATTCCGTTACTTGTTAACAATTTAATCGATTCTGGCAAATGATCAAACATTTGCGGTACCACCGTTACTCCGAGCCCGATGCCAACTGAGCATGCGACAATGAGTAAGTTTTCCTGTTTTGCAAAATCGACGCGTGAGAGCATTTTAATCCCGTACGCAATGACCATGCCAAACATGGCGACCATTGCACCGCCTAGAACGGATTTAGGAATAATCGTTGTAAATGCCGCGATTTTAGGAAAAAGGCCAAATACCATTAATAATACACCTGTCACCACAATGACCTGATTTTTCTTCACACCTGTTAATTGGATCAATCCAACGTTTTGGGAGTAGGCTGTGTATGGAAAAGCGTTAAAGATACCGCCTAATAAGACGGCAATTCCCTCTGCACGATATCCTTTTGCTAAATCCTTCTCTTTTAATGAACGATTCGTTAAATCTCCGAGCGCAAAGTATACACCCGTTGATTCGACTAATGACACAATGGCAACTAATGTCATCGTCATGATTGGTGCAAACTCAAAAGTAGGCAACCCAAAGTAAAAAGGCTCAATGATGCGGAAAACTTGTGCATTCGCCACTTCTGCCGTCTCCACCTTCCCTAAGAAAGCAGCAACTGCTGTCCCAAGTAGAATGCCGATTAAGATGGCAATGGCTTTCATGAATCCCTTTGTAAATCGATAGAGAAGGACAATGATAAACAATACAAGAAAAGCAAGTCCAAGATTCTCAAAAGAACCATAGTCTGCACTTCCTTCACCACCTGCCATATTGTTCATGGCTACTGGAATTAAGGTAATTCCAATGATCGTGACGACGGAACCTGTGACAACGGGCGGGAAGAATTTCACAAGCTTCCCAAAGAAAAATGAAAGAGCAATGACAATACATCCTGCGGCGATAATACTTCCATATATAGATGAAATTCCATATTTAGAGCCAATCGCAATCATAGGAGAGACCGCAGTAAATGTACAGCCTAGTACAACAGGCAAACCGATGCCAAAAAAGCGGTTTTTCCATACTTGAAGCAGTGTGGCGGCACCGCACATGAAAATATCTGCCGAAATTAAGTACGTCAGCTGGGCTGGCGTGAGCCCAAGCGCATCTCCAACAATGAGCGGGACAAGAACCGCACCTGCATACATCGCCAGTACATGCTGTATCCCTAGCGAAAGGGTTTTGGCTTTTTTAGCGGCACTCATGATTGTACCTCGCGTACAAACGTGACTTTTCCTTCCTCGAGCGATTCAATACGTGCGAGTGACTCGACTCTATAGCCCATTTGCAGAAGCTCTTTTCTTCCAGGCTGGAATGATTTCTCGATAACAATTCCAAAACCAGCTACTTTTGCTTTCGCTTGCTTTGCGATTGCGGCTAGTCCCTTAGCAGCTTCTCCATTTGCTAAAAAGTCGTCGATGATTAACACACAATCATCCTCACTAAGATGCGTGTTAGAGACAGCGATCGTACTTTCTACTTTTTTGGTAAAAGAATACACACTTGCTGTCAAAAGGTTATCCGTTAAAGTCAGTGATTGCCGCTTTCGGGCAAAAACAACTGGCACATGAAGGGCAAGTCCAGCCATGACAGCAGGTGCAATACCAGAAGATTCGATTGTGATAATTTTAGTAATTCCATCATGCTTAAATAATCTAGCAAACTCTTGACCGATCTCATGCATTAACACAGGGTCAATTTGATGATTTAAAAAAGCATCTACCTTTAGCACTTGATTTGACAGAACGATTCCTTCGTTCTCGATCTTTTGACGTAACAATTCCATCATTCTTCCTCCCAGCATATTAGCAACTTTCATTTTTTTGCATAAAAAAAGCATTGCTGTCCATTAAGGAGCAAGCAATGCGAAAACGATCCACGGGATCTTCAGCTCATACAAAAGCTGTTTCATTTTGCTCACTCATAGTCGGACGGTATCGGTGTCCGGTAGAAACTTGCGTGCCTTCATCACGCGATTATATGAGTGTTTCATAGTGTTCAAATTATAACAAGATTTCAGACGCTTGGAAAGCACTTTTCTAGAAAAATACCGAACTTAAATAATCATTAAGCTTTAAACGTTCGTTTTTAGAATATTCAACCAGCAAAAAAGCACCCTTCTGATTAAAGGGTGCCTCAGATTGTTGACAAAGAGCTAAAATGAACTTTACTTTAGCCCTTTCTCTTCTTTTCAGCGTGATAGAAAACCTTTGCAGTCTAGGAAGGGCGAGCACCGGAGCAGAGCGAATTTAACATTCGTGAGCACCGGCGCGCAGACCCTGACAACGAATGCGAGGGTTTGTCTACACGCTGAAGCACCCTTCTGATCAAAGGGTGCCTTTCATTTATGATAAATACAGTTTCGTGTACTTATCTGTTAAATAATCAATTAAGTATTGAACATTTAATTCTTCACCAGTTGCGTCTTGAATGATTTCAGATGGCTTTTTCCGTTTTCCATGCTTGTGGACATGTTCCGTTAGCCATTCTTTTATCGGTGCAAAAGACCCATTTTGAATCAGTTCATCAAAATTCGGTAAATCTTTGATCATTTGCTGCTTTAATTGCGCCGCATACATATAACCAAGTGCATATGAAGGGAAATAACCAAAACTACCATCAGACCAGTGAACATCCTGCAAAATACCAAGCGCATCGTTAGGCGGCGTAATGCCAAGATATGCTTTATATTTTTCATTCCATAACGCTGGCAGATCTTCAACGGCTACTTCTTCATTGAAAATGGCTTTTTCAATTTCATAGCGAATAATAATGTGAAGTGGATACGTGAGTTCATCTGCTTCAATTCGAATGTAAGTCGGCTTCGATTCATTCACCGCATGCACAAATTCTTCTAAAGTGACATCTTTAAATTGTTCAGGAGATGCTTCTTGCAGTTTTTGATAATACGTTTTCCAGAAATCTTCATGTCTGCCGATAAAGTTCTCAAAGAAAAGAGACTGTGATTCATGAATACCCATTGATGTCCCGTCACATAAGAGCGTTCCGCTCAGTGCCTCATCAATATTTTGTTCATAAATGGCATGGCCGCATTCGTGAATGGTGCCAAAGATCGCCATGCGAAAATCGTGCTCATCATAACGCGTCGTCACACGTACATCCCCTCTGCTTAATGTCACAGCAAATGGATGAACCGTTGTATCAAGTCGTCCTGCGTCAAAGTCATACCCTAACTCTTTTAAGAAAAAGAGACTCAGCTCTTTTTGTTTGTCGATCGGGAAGCTTTTCGATAAAAACGAAGTATCTGGTTTATTTGGCGAAGCTTCAATTTTTTTCACGAGAGGAACGATGGCGTCTCGAAGTGCACCGAATTTTTGATCGAGTTGTTCAACCGTCATATCCGGCTCATAATTATTGAGCAGCACATCATATGGTGTTTTTTTCACGCCCCAGTACTGGATGAAACGCTTGTTAAAATCAATCAGCTGTTTTAAATAGGGTGCAAAGAGTGAAAAATCTGATTTCTCCCTTGCTTCTACCCAAACATGTTCTGCTTTTGATTGAAGAATGGAGTATTCTTTAAATTCTTCTTTTGGAATTTTACTGTTTTCATCATATTCTTTTTGCGATAATTCGAGTGCCTTCTGCGTGTCTTTTGACAGCTTTTCTTTCTCTTTATTTAATGCATCAAGAAGATCTCTCATTTCATCAGAAGTCTTCATATTAAAGATATCGCTGGATAATTGACCGATGGTTTCTGCTCTGAAATCAGCGCTTTTTTTAGGCGCTTGTGTTCGAGAGTCCCAATAAAGTAAATGAAGCGCCTCTGTATAATGGGCGATTTTTCCTAGTAATTGATAAAACGCTTTCTCTTTTGATTCAAGACTCATGCGTTCGTTCCCCCAATCAATAAAATATGTATGTACGTTTCAAGGCTACTTCAATAAATGTTCTTTTGTCAATGAAAAAGGAGGATACGCTGATCGTATCCTCCTTTTATTGAATGGTTTTCTATTATTAAGAGATCACTGGCCTCACTGGAAGAACGGATTCAATTTTACTTTGTAGCTCAATATCTTTCTGACTGCCAAAGTATATATGAATGCTGCCAGCATCTTGGCTTGTCCGAATCAGTCTCCCAATGCCCTGCCTTAGACGAAGCAGCATGTACGGAAGGTCTACTTCAGTAAATGCATCTTTCGCTTCATTCCGTTTTGCTTCAAATACTGGGTCATGCGGTGGATATGGAAGTCCCCAAATGACCACATTTGTTAGAGACTGTCCTGGAATATCCAGCCCTTCCCACAAGTGAACGGAACATAACACAGATGTTTCATCCGCTTGGAACTTTTGAACAATGGTACTGATCTCCTCGTCTCCTTCAAAATACACATGGAAAGGCAGTGATTCATTTGATGCTTCGAGCTGCTTTCTAAATACATGCAGTTCATCAAATGAAGGGAATAAAATAAGAGATCGACCGCCATTTTCTTTTACCTGAGATAGCAAGTGCTGACCTTTTACAGCTGACTCTGTCATTGGCTGCTGAATTCCGTGGAAATACATTTGCATTTGCTCCTCATAATCATACGGCGAAGCCACACTCATGGATAAATAATCTTTGATCCCAAGGCTTTCAGCTAAATAATCAAATGATTGATTTTCAGACAACGTAGCAGATGAGAAAATATAAGGGATTTTTTGCGAAAATACCTTTTCACCAAGCACTTCTGCTACCGTTTTTGGCATGACGACAAAGGTTGTATCTAATTCCTGTTTCTCCAGCCAGCTAATGGCATTTTTCTGATAAAGTGACAGAGAATACGCCATCTGTTCAATGTACTCTTCTACAACAGACAATTCATATTGATCAATTGTGTACATCTCTGATTCAAATACGAGCGCTTCTCCAATCTTCTCAAGCAAATCACATAATTCACTTGCTGAACGCTTTACTTCATCTACACGACCAATTTCAAGACGGTGTGATCCTTTGATTTCTTTGGCATTCGTTTTTAAGAGATAAAAGAACTGATCGTTTGTTGCAAGTGCATCTTCAACAAGCTCTGCAAACTCTTCACGAATATCATTTTGCAAAAGACGCTCCAAAAACGTCTCAAGTGTTGATTGTTTCACTCGGTATGTTAGCGCTTTTTGTGCTGCAAACTCAAGAAGATGCCCTTCATCAAATACAACAGAGCTATGCTCAGGAAGGAGCGGCAGCTGTCCTTCACGTTTACGTGACTCCTTTGTCCATACATGCTCCATGTAAAAGTCATGAGAACAAATGATGAGGTCTGTTGCTTTTCGGTAATGGTCTCTTGATAAATTCAAGCCACAGCGGTGCCGCATGTCGCACGTTAAGCAGTCCTGAAAAGAGTCATAACCAATTCTTGACCACTCATCATTTGTTAATTCTGGATACTCTTTTCGATCACCATACGGATAAAATGTCTGCATCCCATGAGATTCATGAACAAATGAAGGAAGCGATTCATAAATGTCGAGCCACTTCTCATCATCTTCACGTTGCATCGTTTTCTCTAGTTTCTTTAAGCATAAATATTGATCATGCGATTTACTTAATCTCGCATCTATTTGAATATCAAGGTGATTGGCAATTTTATAGATATCACCTTCTTGTTTGACCAGCTGTTCAATTAACGTTTCGTCTGCACATGCAATGATCGCAGGTTTCCCTGTATATCTTGCATATGTGACCGCAAATAAAAGATAAACGATTGTTTTGCCTGTGCCTACCCCAGCTTCGGCAAACATCACACTTTTTTCTTTAAAGGCCCTTTCTAACTGAAAAGCCATGAATATTTGTTCATCTCGAAGATCAAAGCCCTTTTCTGGCAAAATGTCATAAAACACATCACCAATCCAGTTGCCCAGTTCTTCGTAAAAATTATGTTCTTTTGTTAATGAAAAAGGCAAACGAGATGCTGTCACCTGCTTCAACCCCCAACTTTTGAATCATTCAGACATTCAATAGTAACATTTATGCTGGGGTATGACAATCTTTTTTTTAAGAGCGCAGGCGATGCTGGTAGCTTTCCTTCATTAAAAATGCGTGCTCTGAATGGTCTATGTAGTTTTGAGCCATTGCTAAGTTCTCGATGGCTGCCGTAAGTTTAGCAGATTGTCCCGTTTCAATCCCCTCTATTTCTCGGGCTGTTGAAGCGAGTGCTTTTTGAATTAACTGAAATTGATCATAATGAATCATGAAGACACCTCTTTTTTTAAAATCAAGTTCAGTTTATTCCGTCCCGTGAAGACTTATACCTTTTTAGCATAAAAAATCCACACCTTCTCGTGGTGTGGACATTTGTTACGATTCAGTTGTTTGCTTTCTAGGCCGGCGTTTTCCCCAGTATTGATAATAGTCTGTTTTAATAAATCCATTAAACAGTTTTCTCTTTTTCGTCGCTTTTCTTCCGAAACACTCTTCGAATTTTTCATGTGACGTTAAAATGTAAATGGACCACGTATCTAGGTTTTTCAATGCTTCGCCCATGCCTTGATACATTTTTTCCACAGCTGGCTTATCGCTCAGACGTTCACCGTAAGGCGGATTTCCGACAATCACACCATACTCATCTTTAGTTTGAAAGTCTTTCACTTGCATTTGCTTAAATTGAATCAGTTCACTAAGTCCAGCTTCTTCTGCGTTCAGTTTCGCAATCTCTACCATGCGATGATCAATATCGCTCGCGATAATGCGAAGCGGCTGATCATAGTTCGCCTTTTCTTCTACTTCAAGGCGTGCTTTGTTCCAAACGTCCTCACCGATCCATTCCCATGATTCAGATGCAAACTCCCGGTTAAATCCAGGGGCAATGTTTTGTCCAATCATCGCTGCTTCGATGGCAATTGTTCCTGATCCGCAAAAAGGATCGACAAACGGACGGTCAGGTGTCCAGTTCGTTAATAAGACAAGCGCCGCTGCAAGGGTTTCTTTAATCGGAGCGCCCCCTTGATCTGCACGGTATCCACGTTTATGAAGACCCACACCAGACGTATCAAGCGTCAGCAATACTTTATCTTTTAAAAGCGCTACCTCGATTTTGTATTCAGGGCCTGTCTCTTCTAGCCATTCAGACTGTATGTTGTAAGATGATCTAAGTTTTTGCGCAATAGCCTTTTTGACGATGCGCTGACAATCCGGCACACTGGCAAGCTGAGATTTAACAGATTTACCAATGACGGGAAATGTGCTATTTTTCGGTAAAAATGCGGCCCAGTCAATGGCTTTAGTCTGTTCAAAAAGCTCATCAAATGTCCTGGCCGAAAATTCAGCAACTTGGACCTTGATTCGGTCTGCTGTACGCAGCCATAGATTCGCACGGCAGATGGCAAGTGCATCTCCTTGAAAAATGACTTTTCCGTTATCTACAGTGCACTCATACCCAAGGTCTCTTACTTCTTTTGCAACTATCGCTTCAATTCCCATTGGCGCTGTTGCGATGAGTGTATAGGTTTTCATTTGTTTATCACCTGTTTTCTCGTTCTTTTCTTAATCAAGATAAAAGCTCTCCATATGTAGAAATAGGAGAGCTTTGATTTCATCATGTTTATGATAACGGATATAACGTTCTGTAAGCCATGTTTTGTTCCATCGTACTGCAAACGGCAAAAGCCTCGTACTCAGGTGGTAATCATCTATCTACAGAATTCTCTGTCCTTCTCTCCGTTTGGTTCCTTTGAGAAAGTTCCCCTACCAAGTTTGGGTTTCTCGCTCGAGGGGTTTACCGCGTTCCACTCTCACCATTTCTAGTGAGACTTCGTCACTGTGGCACTTTCAAGGATACTTTGCCATATCCTAAAAGGACGTAGGCATTTTTCCTGCCGTCAGCCTTTCCCAGGCTGCCCTGGCTTATTTTTTCGCCAGGCACGAACACTACGGGCATCTCAGCACCGTGCGAGCATGGACTTTCCTCTGCAATGTCTAAAAGCATTGCAGCGATTACCCGAACGTTAATCAACAAGCGTTATTATAAACGACAATGACATCAGGCACAAGCTTTTTTCAGCAGGGCTCAATCATAAAGTTTGCTGCCGAAAACGTGTTTCTCAAGGTTAGATAGTCTTTTTAAAATATCAGAGTTTGTTGTATTAGACTGTGCAGGCTGTCTTTTCCCTTGCTCAACGGCTTCTTCAAGCTGTTTAGACAAGTGGAGGTTTTCTTGTTGAAGCTTTTCGATTTCTTGGTTGAAGGTCTCATAGTCTTTAATGACCATATCTAAAAATTTATCGACTTCTTCTTGTTTGTATCCTCTGACACCTGTTTTAAATTCTTTTTCTAAAATTTCTTTTGCAGAAAGCTTTACTTTATCAGCAAGCATCTTTTTCACCTCATATCGTGAATTCATAGTATATTTTTTCAGAAATACGTGACGTTGTCAAATTTTCTCTTGCTTTTAGTCAAAAAACGGATCTTCCGCCTCAACCTGTGCTCTTAAATCATCCATTGTGATATACATAATTGGGTAGTCGGTATAGGTTTCAGCTTCTTTGATCATATATTTTGGCGAGCCTTCGTGCTCGGGATCATATAAGACGAGAAGGCCGTCCGTTTTTTCAATAAAAAAGCGGTTCTTTTGTTTAAATTGTGCCGGACTTTCATACGGTCTATGCGTGACACTTTCTACAAAATCAGCTTGTGCAAGAACGCCTTCATACAGCTCTTTATTTTGTTCATTCCAGCGCTCTTCCTGTTCATAAAATGGTGTAATGACAGCAAGTTTTAAATCTGGAAACTCCTCTTGAAGCTCAAAGACCACTTCAGCTGTCCATATTTCTGCCCCTAACTGACCTGAAATGAGCACCCATTCCAGCCCGTCTTCAATGAGTGCCGTCAGCCTTTTCCGAAGTTCCGCTTTTATGTATTGAAGTGCAGGCTCGTCTTGTTTGAAGATCCCAAGCTCAAATGGCTTGTACCCTGTGACAGCAATAATTTTCATTTTTTCACCTGCTTTTAAAAAAAGGGACTTATAAAAGTCCCATTTCACTTTATCTGTTACAGCAAGGTCCACCGCAGTTAAAGTGTTGATGTGTTGCCGGGTCCACCTGAGAAAACGTATGCGGGAAGTAGTGAACATGTTGGAAATTTTGGTGATGAACATTTGTTACATGCTGCGGGTGGATGTGCGGCACAATTGTAGTTGACTCACTGTGCGTACAGCAGTGATTCGTTGGATGTACAATTGGCTGTGTAACATTTGGATTGCAATGATGATGATGGTACATGTAGCATTCCCCTCTCCTTGATTTTCTTACATTAACAATGTATGAATCAAGAGGTGTACATGTACTAATGCATTAACCTATTTTAAAAGTTTGCAAGAAAAACATCTTTATAGTTTGAAAACACAAACGCGACCAATATGACAACAAGAAAAAACAAGTAGAAAAGACCCTTATACATGCTCTACGCTCCTCATTCAATATCTAACGTTATTTTACAGGATTCGTGACTTTTCTACAATAAAAGTGCTAAACAATTTTTATTTTCGGCCGAGAGCCGAACGTTGTCATTTTTTGCGCTTTCCCAGGCAATAATTTCATTGCCCAGCTTTTCTTAAGAGCCGCTTTTCTCGCTTGTCAAGTTCCACAATGTCTCGTTCACTTAAAGACGATCGTGATAACAATGTTTGGGTAATGGAAAGGGCTGCTTTTGGATCTTTTTGACGGTGTTCTTCATACTTTGCTAGCTCTACACCCGCTTTTAATCTTAAATGAACATCACTTGATTCAAATAGACGCCTCCATATGCATGCCGCTTCATCCCATTGTTTTAATCGCTTGTACTGTAATGATAGATCATAAGCTGCTTGATCCGCATGCTCAAACGCTGCTCCCGTTAATTCTTGCAGGTGCTTTGTTGCTTCCTGCACATCACGGTGAGCAAGATGCCACTTAGCTAATGCATATTTCTCATCGTCTTCCTTCACCGCATCTTTGGATAAGATTTTTTTAGACAAATGAATGTAGAGACTGATTAACGATAAGACATCAAGTTCATTGTGAGTCAAAATTCCTTCAATCAGTTTCGGGTTCTGTTCCTTTAAAAAGTGAAAATAGATCATTGGTGCGAGGAACCCCGGTGTATCTCCCTCTCGATTGACGTGCAGTTCCTCTTTTTCTACAACCGAAAGAGCCATACGCTCATATTTATGTTTCCACAATCTCCTTGACCCATGCAGAAGGTCAAAATGACCAAATTCAGGTAAAGCAGGTATTTGATCGCGTAATAATGTATGCCTCGTTTTGACTTGAGGCCAGTCAAATGATTTTCCATTATATGTCACGAGTGATTCGACATCCACCTCACCAAGAAAGCTTTTGTAAAGTGCCGCTTCATTTCCTGGATTCGTGAGCAGATGTTGTTTTACCACCACTTTATCTGAATAAACTCTCGCATGCCCAAGTAGAAAAATCATATTTCCCGTTCCGCCAGATAGTCCTGTTGTTTCTGTATCGAAGAAAAATAGCTCGTGAGGCTTGTAGCCTTTTGCAGAAAGTGAATGCTGAATCTCACTTTTGTTCCATGCACTCACCATCTCCGGCAGTTCTGCAAATGAATATCGCCCATGCTGATGGTCAAGTGGATAGGTCACTTCCCGAATGAGGCAGAAAGAATCTTCAAAGTAGTAAGGAGCTGCACCTAATTCCCCCCACTCTTTTAGAAATGGAATGGTTTCAGCCGTCACAGTGGGCGTTTGTCCCTCTTTTACTGCCCCACGCTTTTCATCTGATTGATTGTGCGACAGGTGTTTTTTCATTCTGTTTAATTTTCCTTTTAATGACATGAGTAGGTCTTTTCCCCCTTTCCTTAAAATCCTGCCATCAATTGAATGATACTGCTTTTTCCATCGATCTCTTTCATTTCCATGCCAATACAAGATGGACAGCCGTTCTCGCAGCTGCATCGCTCAATCAGCTGAGTGGCTGCACGGGCAATTTCATTAAAGCGAGCCTGCACCTCTTTACTTAAACCGATTCCACCTGGGTAATGATCATATAAAAATACGGTCGGTTTCCCGGTATGGGCTGCCTTTATTTGAGAAATGACATGAATGTCTGAACGGTCACACATGACAAACGCCGGAACAATATGCTGAAGAACATTGGCAATACCGAGCAAGAGCTGTTCAAGTGTTTTTTCTTCAAATGTCCGCTCTGCTTCATGTAATTCAAACCAAGCAGCACTCGTATGAATCTCTTCTTCAGGTAAGTGAATCGGGCCGGAACCGATATTTTCACCGGTTGATAATCGAATTTTTTTGAAAATAGTCGGCATTGCATTGACGGTCACATCACCGTAGTGAACAGATACCGCCTCTTTCTCTGTTGTTTGATCAATTTCAAGCACCTTGAGCTGAACTGCTAAATTCGCATCTGTATAATATTCTACATCGACTTGTTTCACATAAGCCTTAAGATGCTCATAATCTAGCTTTTCCACTTGATACTGAACCCCTTCATGTAAATAAATCGCTTCATCATGAAGTAAAGTCATCGCACTGAATCGATCCATCTCCCCAATAATTCGAACATTCGCTACATCGGATTGATCGACAATGACGACATTTTCCTGACTTGCAGATCTCAGACTGATGCCATGAGCCGGGAACGATTGATCTGACCAATAATAACGGTTCCCGCTGAAATGAAGAACCCCTTCTTCATGTAAGTATTGCAAGATTTCTTCTACTTCCATACCGCCAAACTGTTCATCTTCTCGAAACGGTAGCTCGTAGGACGCACATTTTAGATGATCGACTAGGATGATAAGGTTCTCAGGATTGATTCTTGCCGATTCAGGTGGTCTGTTAAAGAAGTATTCAGGGTGTCTGACAATATATTGGTCAAGTGGCGATGAGCTTGCGACCATGATAATGAGTGCTTCCTCATGACGCCTTCCAGCTCGTCCAGCCTGCTGCCATGTACTCGCTACACTGCCAGGGTATCCGGTCATGATACAGACTTTTAGCTGTCCAATATCTACTCCTAATTCTAGTGCGTTTGTGCTGACTACACCGAGAATGTCTCCTTCCCTTAAGCCTTTTTCAATCATACGCCGCTCTTTCGGCAAATAGCCCCCGCGATAACCACGGATCGATTTAGGACCAATTTCTTTTTTCACTAGTTCTTGAATATGACTTAAGATGACTTCAACTCTTACCCTACTTCTAGCAAAAACAATCGTTTGAATTTTTTCTTTTAAAAATGTTTTAGCGAGCTGATTCACAACAGTGGCCGCACTTTGTCTAATATTTAAAGGCTTATTGACGACTGGCGGGTTGTAAAAGACAAAATTCTTTTTACCGCTAGGTGCTCCGTTTCGTTCAATGAGATGCACCTTGCTTCCAGTCAGCTGCTCTGCAAGCTCTTTCGGATTCGCAATGGTCGCTGATGTACAAATAAAGGTCGGGTCACTTCCGTAAAATGCACAAATTCGCTTTAGTCTACGAATGACATTGGCGACATGACTGCCAAACACGCCTCGGTATGTATGAAGTTCATCAATGACAATATACTTTAAGTTCTCAAATAAACTGACCCATTTCGTATGATGAGGCAAAATCGCTGAATGCAGCATATCTGGATTTGTGATGACAATATGTCCTGCCTGTCTGACGCGCTGGCGAATCGCTGGGGAGGTGTCCCCGTCATAGGTTTCACTGTGAATTGGAACATCCATCTCATGAATGATTTCGTTTAATTCACTTTTTTGATCTTGCGCAAGTGCTTTTGTTGGAAATAAATAGAGGGAGCGGCTTGTCTGATCTTCTGCGATCGACTGAAGAACTGGAAGATTGTAGCAAAGCGTTTTACCTGAAGCTGTAGGTGTCACAGTCACCACATTCTCACCATCCATCACACGTTCAAAGGCTTCCTTTTGATGAATGTACAGTTCGCTCACACCTCTTTTTTCAAGCGCCACTTTGAGCCTGTCATTTACTCTTTCAGGAATTGGAGAAGTCAGTGCAGGCTTCGCTTCAATTTCATGCCAATGCTCAATCTGTTCATCTTTTTTTAAATCTTCTATGAGTTCGTTCATTGTTTTCTTCTTCATCTGGTATCCACCTCTCATTCTAGTGTACCGAATATTTGTTTGCATGACTAGGCGGCAATTTTTTGATGCACCGATTGTGAGCAAATATTTTGATGTGTTGTAACAATATCTATTACACTTCTATAGTGAAATGATTTTATCAAGGAAGAAGATGATCAGATTGAAAAACGAATTTAAGCCTTTATTTGAACCTTTTACATTCCCAGGGGGTGCCTCTATTGATGGCCGTTTAGTCGTTGCACCAATGACACACTTCGGTTCTCATGAGGATGGCACGATCTCAAAGGAAGAAATTGATTTTATTACCGCTAGATCAAGCGAAATGGGCATGGTCATCACCGCATGTGCAAACGTGACGCCAGATGGTAAGGCGTTTGAAGGACAGCCTTCTATTGCAAGGGATGAAGATATACCTGGCCTTCAAAAGCTTGATTCTGCGATTCAAGCGAAAGGAACAAAAGCCATTATGCAAATTCATCATGGCGGCTCTCAGGCTCTCCCTCATTTAGTCCCAAACGGTGATGTCGTTGCGCCAAGTGATGTATTTAAAGATGGAAAACAAATTGCGAGAGCTTTGACAGAAGAAGAAATTCCTCACATCATCGACTCATTTAAAGAAGCAGCAAGGCGCGCAATCCAAGCAGGATTTGATGGGATCGAAATCCATGGAGCGAACGGATATTTATTACAGCAATTCTACTCCCCGCATAGTAATCAGCGTACAGATCAATGGGGCGGAAGCGAAGAAAAACGTCTCGCATTTCCAATTGCAGTTGTAGATGCGGTGAAAGAAGCAATCAAAGAGCATGTAACAAAACCATTTATCTTTGGGTATCGATTATCACCTGAAGAACCAGAAACACCTGGTTTAACCATGACAGAAACATTTACTTTAGTGGACGTACTTAAGACGAAAGACCTTGATTACTTGCATATTTCTTTAATGGAGATTGACGCTAAGGCAAGACGTGGTGCTGATACAAGTAAGACGCGGATGGAGTTATTAAAAGAGCGCTGTGGTGACACGCTTCCACTCATCGGCGTCGGTAGCGTCATTACAGCTGAGGATGCACTGAATGCATACAATCAAGGGATTCCACTCATCGCTGTTGCAAGAGAAGTCATTGTTGATCCCGATTGGGCAGTAAAGATTAAAGAAGGCAGAGAAAACGAGATTGAAACCGTCATTAAACGCAGTCAAAAAGACAAGTACATGATTCCAGAGGGTTTATGGACTGTTATGGAAGCAAGTAAAGGCTGGGTTCCAATGGAGGATTAATCTCCTCAATAAAAAAACTACCCTATCAACTCAGGGTAGTTTTTTTGGATTATTTCATTTTCACTGTCAAAAGCTTGGACGTCTGCTTTTCTACAGAGCCCTTAGGTTCTTTGTCAAGATGTTCTACTAAATCACCATTCATGATGACAATTGGTGTCACTGTGCTTGCCGCTTTTTCTTCAATCAGCGCTAAATCACATGTAATGAGAGGATCACCTGCTTTCACTTTATCCCCTTCTTTTATGTGTGCTTCAAAGCCTTCACCATTTAATCCAACCGTTTCAAGTCCGATATGAATCAGAAGCTCAAGCCCCGAGAGTGTTCGAATCCCAATTGCATGTTTTGTATGGAAGAGTTGAATAATTTCACCATCTACTGGCGACACAATGGTTCCGTTTTTTGGTTTTACAGCTACGCCGTCTCCCATCATCTTTTGAGAAAAAACGGGATCTGGTACATCGGTCATATCCATTAACTCTCCATCAACTGGAGAATAAATGACTTCTTCCTTTACATCATCTTGGTTTTTTCCGAAACCGAATAATTTTTTCAGCAATGTTCATTTGCTCCCTTCAAGCTTTGCTTCTAGATCTATTCAGCGTATAAACCTTCACGCCCATACACCTTGCTTCATTCAACACTATTTAATCATAATTTTTTCCTCTCATCAATTGATAACCGCCTGAGCCCCTTTTGCATAGGCTGTAGATGAGAGGTGATTCAAATGAAACATGAAAGTGAAAAGAAACACGAGTTGTTAACAAATGAAGACATTCTATATGAAGCAATTGAACAATTTTTTGCATCATCGCCGTTTCACGACATTTTAAATAGTGCAGAGGCGCTGATGACCACGAGCCATTCACTTGCATCCATTACAACTGATGTGACAGAAGATGATCAATATGTATATATTGAGATTCGATTTCCAGACCATTTTGTCGAAGGTGATATCGCACTAGAAGTGAAAGCGCAATATTTACACTTATCGGTACAGGAAAAAATCAAAACAGACACGACTTCCTCCTATTCAAGTTTTACCAAAACCATTTTAATGCCTGCAAAAATAGATGAAACCAATATGAAGAGCGTTTGGAAAGATCAATCACTTCGTGTGACTGCGCCAAAACAAACAACCCAATAGATGTATATCTATTGGGTTTTGCTATGCTTTAAAAATACTAGTAAATCCTTTCGCCAATGAGCCCACTTGATTCATTGTACTCATCATTTGTCCAGCAGTATCAAACATTTTATTAAAATCGTATTGCCCATTCGTTTTTTTAAATTGTGACAGTACACTTTTAAATTGAGATGATTGCTGTTTTTGCGGCCTTGGCAAAGGATAAGGATTCATAGGCTGCTGCATAGGCATCATGCCCGGCGGCTGCATTTGCGGCTGATTCATTGCTTCAGGCTGCGGCTGATAAGGCTGGAAGTTTTCCTGATATCCAAAAGGCGGCTGATAACCTGCAGACGGCGGCTGGTTCATTTCACCTTGATATGGGGGCATGAAATATTCTGGAGGCTGCGGAGGCTGCTGCATATCTGGATACGGAAAAGGCCGTTGCTGAAATTGATTCATTTCATAAGATGGCTGGTTTGAATAAGGGAACACGTATCTCGCTCCTCTCGCTCTGAAAACATATTGAAGTCAATGATATATTATGTTCAGGAAGCAGAAGATGTGCCTACAGCAGCCATAAGAAAAACGCAGGCTGTTTCATCAGCTGCGTTTGTTGATTTCTTCTATTAAAAGGTTCAGTGTATAAATCACTGACTCAACTAAATTTTTCACACGAGGTGCATGCTGTTTGCCAAAATAAGATTGCAGCACAACCTCTTTTCCATTTTCTTGGACGGCTTCAAGCTGTTCTTGATGTAAGTATCTAGGTTTGGCCTGATGAATAAATGAGGTAGCAGCAGTAAGCCACTCTTCCATTTGCTGATCAAATTTGACAACGGCCGGGCTAATATCGTTGTAAAAATCATAAACTGGGTATTCCTCTTCTGCCTTTCCCTTTAGGTACTGCTCGTATGCTTCTTCGATCCACGTGATCAACTCTTGTGTATGTTTAAGTAATGTTTGATTATCCAAAGTGTTCACCTCTATGAACCATCCTATCAAACGTTTACTTATTGCTCAAATAGAAAAGCTATCCGGCGTGATATGCGGGTCTTGCCTGCAGCTTATACTCTGCTGCATGAATTTTCAATTCACATTCCTTCACTTCAGATTCAAGACGGTCAATGATTTGTTCTTGCTCCTCTACGGCAGCGTTTTTTGTTTTTTTGACAGCTAAAGACAGTTCTTCTTCCACCGCATCAATCTTTCGCTCAATTTCCTCTAACAACTGCATAATGGATTCTTTTGATACAAATTCGCTCATCATCAGATTCCTCCTTTATCATCTCTCGTTACATTCTCTTTTCTTTTGCTCCCTCCTTCATACATGACAAAACTAGAACTAAATCGCCAATCTAAGTGAAGATAAGCGCAATTTCTTCCATTTCGACACGTGCTTGTCCTTCTTTGTATGATCGCGTCCGATTGTGTAAATTCTAAGGACAAAGGAGGTAGATGTCATGAAAAAGCAGCAAGCACCAAAAGAGCAAAAAACAAAAGGGAAAGAAAATAGTACAGATCAGCTTGATAAAAAGCTCGGCGGCCCTAACCGTCCATCCACGTAAAAAAAGCAGGTACCCCCTGCTTTTTATTTATGCAAAAAATAGTGTTCTAATGAGAAAAGAAAACGAAGCTGCCTTTTTTTATGAAAATACCAGTCGGTCAGCTCAATTTGTTTTGGTAAGCGCTCTACTTCAAACAAGGATGGACTCAATTTCTTTTGAAACCAATCTTCCCTTTGATCGTCTAATGAATGTGTCATGACTGGATACACCGTTCTGAGGAAAGGGCTTGACCTTCGCGCAATCCCTAAAAACGGTTCAAAATCAAATCGAGATCCCGTATGCGGCACGGTATGCAAAAAATGATAAAAATCCGAAAACAAATCGGCTCGAAACAATAGTTTTGCTAGTTTTTTCCCTAACGTAATGCGCTCTTTTACTTGGGAAAACTTTCGTATGGTTAACCCATACAAATGCCCGTCTACTGTCGGAAAAACGACGGTTTGAAAATGTGCCCACTCGCTGAAAAGATATTGAATCGAGTGAAAAACATTCTTTTTCAGGAGAGGATTTTGTATAATAGGAGATTGTATAGTATATTGTTCATTTATGATGAGTGCATGCAGCAGTCGCTCTGTGTCACGCGTTTGCCAAAATCGTTCCCACTCAGCGCTCATAAAACGAGACACACCGAAATGGGGCAGCAGATGAAATAAAGGTTTACGGCACCTTTTTGACCATTCATACAAGAGAAGCTGCGGGTAAGCATCTGAAAAGATCAACCAATTCGCTCTTTCATATGCTGTAAAGAACAGATGCCCTTGCTGATCCGTTAAACCCGGATGGAAGAGCTCGCCTTTTAAATCTGTCATCGACCATCCAGCATTTCTGGAGACAAAAGAAGCAAGCAGAGACCATTTCATCTCTGGATGACGGTCATAAAAGCGCTTGTACGCATTTGTCCTTGTCAGGTTATCCTTATTTTTCGCTTTCGTTTCATGTAAAATATGCTGGGTAATCATGTGCTCTTGTTGTGACAACATGGTGATCTCTCCAATACAAAATGCATTAAAAGGAGGCTGAAACTTGATGATTCGGTATCCTAACGGAAAATCGTATCAGCCCATTCAACAAATTGGGACAAAAAAAAGAATCAGCGGCGAATCATCTTATAGTAACCGCGGGATGACGCTTGAAGCTGACTTAAATGAAACGAACCAGTACTATTTGGTCAACGGGATCGCAGTCATTCATAAAAAGCCTACCCCTGTTCAAATTGTCAATGTGGATTATCCAAAAAGAAGCGCTGCTGTCATTAAAGAAGCCTATTTTAAACAATCCTCCACAACAGACTACAACGGGGTATACAAAGGACGCTATATCGATTTTGAAGCAAAGGAAACCAAAAGCACCACCTCGTTTCCGCTCAAAAATTTCCACGACCATCAAATTGAGCATATGAAACAGGTTGAAAAGCAAGGCGGTATTTGTTTTGTTATTATATCCGCATTTGGTTCCGTTTATTATTTGTCCGCTACTGACCTCTTCTTCTTTTGGGAGCGGCAGCAGCAAAACGGCCGTAAATCCATTAGCAAAGATGAATTAATGGAAGCAGGTCACCTCATGACACTTGGATATTCGCCAAGAATTGATTATATTAAAGTAGTGGAGACACTTCATTTTTCGGATGACAGCAAGCAACATTTACGTTCGAAAAAGGTTTAACACGAAAGGTTGAGATGTGATGTCTGATCAATTTACAAGTCGTGAACAGCGACGTAAAGCAAGTCAAGAAAACAATAAGAAGCAAAAGAACAAAAAAGGCAAAAAGAAAGCAGGTCTATTTAAAAAAATATTTTTATCTTTACTCGTGATCGGTCTTCTTTGTTTAGTAGCCGGAATCACAACTTTTGCCGTTTTTGCATCAAGCGCTCCTTCTATTGATGATAGCAAGCTAAAAACGCCGTATTCTTCAAAACTTTACGATAAAGACAAAAAAGTCTTTGCAGAAGTCGGGGCGGAAAAAAGAACGTATGTCTCGATTAAAGATATACCCGACGTGGTAAAAGACGCGTTTATTGCAACTGAAGATGCACGTTTTTATAAACACCACGGGATTGATCCTATCCGTATTGGCGGTGCTCTTGTCGCAAACGTCGAGGACGGTTTTGGAGCAGAAGGTGGAAGTACGATTACACAGCAGGTTGTGAAGAACTCCCTGCTTAACAATCAAAAGACGTTAAAACGTAAAGTACAGGAAGTATGGCTCTCGATTCAGCTTGAGCAAAAATACTCTAAAGATGAAATTTTAGAAATGTATTTAAACCGTATTTTCTTCTCTCCTTATGCTTATGGTGTTGGGAAAGCGGCTGAACAATTTTTCGGAGTGACAGATTTAAATAAACTAACTGTTGCACAGGCTGCCACACTTGCAGGTATGCCGCAAAGTCCATCTGCCTATAACCCAGTGAAACATCCAGAGGCAGCGGAAAAACGCCGTAATATCGTTTTAGGCCTAATGAAAAAACAAGGCTATATTTCAGAGAAAGAGTATGAGGAAGCAAAAGCAACACCTGTCAGCAAAACCGTTGTTTCAGCTGATAAATATAAGAGTCAAAACTCAAGTAAGTACTCTGCTTATATTGAAGAAGTCATGGAAGAAGTACAGAAAAAAGCCAAAGTAGATGTTTCAACAGATGGATTAAAAATCTATACTTCTCTTGATCGAAAAGCTCAGGATCATCTGGATGACATCATCAATGGGGATTCAGCCGGATTTACGAAAGGTATGCAAGCTGGAGTCACCCTGCTGGATACAAAAAATGGTGAAATTCGTGCCATTGGTGGTGGTCGTGATGTACCAGCCGGCGGCTTTAACTATGCCACTGATGCAAAACGCCAGCCGGGATCTACAATTAAACCAATTTTAGATTACGGTCCTGTAATTGAAAACAAAAAATGGTCAACATATCAGCAAATTGATGATGCGCCTTATACGTACTCTAACGGTACACCAATTAACAACTTTGACAGAAGACACTTAGGGAAAATGTCGATGAGAAGTGCTTTGGCACAATCACGAAACATCCCTGCTTTAAAAGCTTTCCAAGAAGCTGGTACAGATAATGCTGTTCAATTCGCCAATAACTTAGGTTTGGACTTACCTTCTGACATTCCTGAGTCTTACTCAATCGGCGGATTTGACGAAGGTGTCTCATCTCTTAAAATGGCTGGTGCATTTAGTGCATTCGGTAACAACGGATACTATAATGAACCGCATGCCGTAACGTCTGTTGAATTTAATGACGGGACGAAGCTTGACTTAACGCCAGATTCTAAAGCAGCCATGAGTGATTACACTGCATTTATGATCACAGATATGCTGAAAACTGCTGTACAATCTGGAACAGGTACACTCGCACAAGTACCGAATGTTCAAGTAGCTGGTAAAACAGGTACAACCAACTTTACACAAGATGATATTAATAAATACAACATCCCTTCTGGCGGGGCGAAAGATTCATGGTTTGTCGGTTACACACCGCAATACACAGCAGCTGTGTGGACCGGAATCGGCAACTCAAAAGATGCAGACGGCAAAATGTGGCTCACGGATTATGAACAACGTGTTGCCAAAGTTGTCTTCCAGAAATTAATTTCTCAAATTGATGATGGAAGCGGCTCATTTGAAAAGCCAGACAGTGTCGTTGAAGCAACGGTTGAAAAAGGATCAGATCCAGCGAAGTTAGCTGGACCAAACACACCAAGTGATAAGAAGACAACGGAATACTTCGTCAAAGGAACTGTCCCAACAAAAGTTTCTGACACATATGAAAAGAAAGAAGCTGACAAACCATCTGACTTAAAAGCGGTGTATGATGAAGAGAAAAAGTCGATTACACTCACTTGGGGTTATGATGACGATGCAGATGCAACATTTAATGTGAAGCAAGCGGTCGATGATGGAGGCTATAAAGACATTCAAAACAGCTCTTCTAAAGAAGCCGTCATCTCTGATGTGAAGCCAGGTTCCACCTATAAATTCCAAGTGACAGCGACTGTAGACGATGTCACAAGTAAAGCTGCTTCTACCTTCCTCACCATTAAAGATGACGAAGAAGAGGAAGAAAAAGCAGATGATGAGAACAAAGAAGAAGAAGAGCCACAGCAACCTGATGATGAGCAAACAGATCAAACAGATGATAATCAAAACCAAGGTGGCACTGATGAGCAGAAGCCTGATGATAAAAAAGATCAAGGCGGAAATACCGAAAATGGTGATGGCTCAGACAGTACAAATGGAAACAGCAACTCACAGAGCGATGCCAATAAAGATAAAAAGAAAGACGACGAGAAAGCCAATTCTCAAAGCTCAAATACTCAGTCAAATTCTACTTCTCGCAAAGAAGACGAATAACAAAAAAGCACTTGCCCTATGTGGCAAGTGCTTTTTTAACGATTTTGTTTTAACTTTCTGAGTGCTTCGTATTTTCCATACTGCTTTTTGAGCTCTGTGTATAACTCGTCCAATTGAATAAAGCAATGATATTGAGTAGGTTTAAGCAAAATAAACTCTAATCGTTCTGTCCAGTTAATGGGGGCTACTGGAAACGTCTGTTGTTTAATTTCCTCCCAATCAACGGTTTGAAGCTTCTTTCCTTTGATCCAGTAAAACATTGCAATCATACTGACAATGCCTTGCAGCATATCATCCTCTTCACACCGAGATTTTCTCGTTTGAAAGCGAGGAAGCATGTTGTCTTTTAATTCATTCCACAGATCAAACATCAAAGGAACAAATTCTTCCGTTTTCTGCCACGGTTGCTCATCTAGTAAAGGTTCTGAAGATAGATCAAATGCGAGTGGATTGATTCTTAATATATCCTTTTTTTCGCCGCTTATCTCTACCTTTTTCTCTTTTAGCTTTTCGACATATGAGGTGAAAACAGCTGCTCCGCTCATGCCAGCTTCACCAGCCCTTTTTTCAGCCTCTTCTGCCCTTCTCTGCACATATCAAGAAGTGGACAAGATTCACACTGTGGCCGCTGCGCCTTACAGTGATATCTGCCGAAAAAGATGAGACGATGATGGGTCACGGACCAATCATCTTTTGGCACCTTCTTCATTAAGGTTTGCTCTACCTCAAGAACAGAATCCTTCCAGCGGCAAATCCCAAGTCGTTTGCTGACGCGCTCGACATGTGTATCTACTGCAATGGCGGGAATTCCAAAAGCGACAGATACAACGACATTTGCTGTTTTCCGTCCAACCCCTGGGAGCTTGATTAGCTCATCTCGATCTCTTGGCACTTCACCGCCATAATCTTCAATCAGCATTTGGCTTAATTTTTGAATGTTTTTTGCCTTATTACGATAAAGACCGATCGAACGAATATCCTGCTGCAACTCTTCAAGCGGCACACTTAAATAGTCTTCTGGTGTTTTATATTTTTGAAATAGATGTTTGGTCACTTTGTTCACTAGAACATCTGTACATTGCGCTGAGAGTGCGACAGCAATCACTAGTTCAAATGGATTGGAATGAACAAGCTCACACTCAGCCTCTGGAAACATATCTCCTATAATATCTAAACATTCATTGATTTGTTTTTTTGATAACATGCCTTCTCCTTTATTGGTTATTGTTCCAGCCAATTATAAAAAGGAACTTGTCTTTTATATGAAGATGTTTCTTCTTTTGAAGGTGGGGCTTTTTGCTGCGAACGGAAATGCTGGCTATGCTCTTTCGCTTCTTCCGCTGTTTTCAGCCCTTTCTTTTTCCACTCAAACAATATTCGATCGATATAGCGAAAATTTAATTTTCCTGATAAAACGGCTTCTCTTAGAGCAAGACGAATCATCTCAGCATCATGATGGTCTTGGTCCATCCAGATCGAGAGTGTTTCCCCTTCAAGAGGAGAAAGTGGTCTGCCAAACTCATCTTCAAATAGCGCATATAAAGATTTTTCAGCCTGCACATGATTCTTTTGCAGGTCTTTCGCCTGTTTTGCTTCTAAAAAGTCATACAGCACACCCCATAAGGGTTCTACCGAGTACCGGTCATGCTGAATACCAGACCTGTCTTCAAACGGCTGGATCGAAATAAACCCTTTTTGAATCAAATACTGCACCATATAAGCACATTCTTCGGCCGAAATGGTCATACCATGTGAAAGCTCTTCAAATGTCTGAAAAAAGACGCCTTGTTCTTCATTCATTTTAATCTTTAACATGACCATCATTTGTGATTCATTCAGTCCTAATTGCTCATAATGGGCAATCAGCAAATTAGGCAAACTGGTCGAACCCATTTTCTGCATATCTATAAATTGCTGCCTTTTCATCGGATACACCTCTTCACTTTCAGTATATCACGTTTTCTCATACGTGCTGCCCTTAAGACGTTTGAAAAAGCCTCCATATGTTGGAGGCTTTCACGTCTTAAGGATATAAACGGTTTAATAATCTTGGGAATGGAATTGTTTCACGCACATGCGGCGCTCCGCTAATCCAAGCAACTGTTCGTTCAAGTCCAAGACCAAAACCTGAATGTGGTACAGAACCATACTGTCTTAATTCTGTGTACCATTTGTACGTTTCTTGATCTAACCCATGTTCTTTTAGTCTTGCTTCAAGCAGATCTAAATCATGAACACGTTCAGAACCGCCGATAATCTCTCCATAGCCTTCTGGCGCAATTAAATCTGCACAAAGGACGACATCATCACGGTCTGGTGCAGGCTGCATATAAAATGGTTTTAATGAGGTTGGGTAATGAGTGATAAAGACTGGTTTATCATAGCTTTCGGCGATCGCTGTTTCATGCGGCGCACCGAAGTCATCTCCCCATTCAATGTCATCAAATCCTTTATCCTGCAAGAATTTAATCGCTTCATCATATGTGATGCGCGGGAATGGTGCTTTGATGTTTTCTAATTTTGCTGTATCACGGCCAAGTGTGTGCAGTTCTACTTTACAATTTTCAAGTACACTTTGAACAACGTGAGACACATAATTTTCTTGGTACTCAAGGTTTTCATTAAATTCAACAAATGCCATCTCAGGCTCGATCATCCAGAACTCGATTAAATGACGTTTTGTTTTCGATTTTTCTGCTCTAAATGTTGGACCGAATGAGAATACTTTTCCGAGTGCCATCGCAGCAGCTTCCATGTAAAGCTGTCCACTTTGAGAAAGGTACGCATCTTCATCAAAATATTTAGTAGCAAACAGCTCTGTTGTTCCTTCAGGAGCACTTCCTGTTAAGATTGGCGGATCCACTTTCACGAAGCCTTCTTGATGGAAAAACTCATATGTAGCACGAATAATTTCATTACGGATTATCATAATGGCATGCTGTTTTTTAGAACGCAGCCATAAATGACGGTGATCCATTAAGAATTCTGTTCCATGTTCTTTTGGTGTAATTGGGTAATCTGTTGCTTCGTGAATCACTTCAATGGATTTCACTTGTAATTCAAAACCAAGTGGTGAACGTTCGTCTTTTGTTACTTGTCCTGTGACATAGACCGATGTCTCTTGTGTCACTGATTTCGCAAGCTTAAAGACTTCCTCTTCCACCTCTGCTTTTACAACGACTCCTTGAATAAAGCCTGTCCCGTCGCGAAGCTGCAAGAATGCAATTTTCCCGCTTGAACGTTTATTGGCAATCCATGCGCCGATTGTTACTTCTTCATCGACGTGTTTGAACACTTGATTAATAGTTGTTTTCAACATATTTCCCTCCAAAGCCAGAAAGAAACTCACCTTGTTAAATAGGTGTGATTCTTTTTTCATACATTTTATTATAACCGTTCTAAATCAGCATGGTCAACGCAAGACAGAAGAAACTATGGTGTTAAATTTTTTTCCACTCGTCCTGTCGTAAAATCAACATAACTGAAACTATATTGGTCGTTCTCATTTAAGTACGTTACTTCCCAAAGGAGGACGTCACCTTCTCGTGCTAATTGAACATTTTTCAGCTTAGAAATGGTGTTCTCCTTTTGAACGGCTTGTACTGCTTGGGTTGAAGTAATGCCTTCTTTTGCTTTTTTAGCAATGACTTTTTCTTTTTTGCTGGCAGGTACCCACACATAGATCGCTTCGTTTTGTTTGTTTTGACCTTCCACAATAAATTGCTTTTCTTTCCCAACAAAGGTATCCACTTGCTCTACTTGTTCTATTGATGCTTGCTTTTTTGCTCGTTCAATCGCTGCCTCATGACCTTCTTCTTTTTGTCCCATGGCAATTTGATAAATCCACGAAAAGCTAATGATGCCAATGAGTAAAACGAGCGCAGCAATGGATGAAATAATCCAAACTATTTTTTTCATGTCAAGCTTCCCCTATGTGCGATATATGGTAAATATCGCTTGATTTTGATCTTCTTGATCTAATGCTAATCCAAACATAAGATCTTCCCTTTTAAGCGTTCTGTTCAGCAAATCGACGATTTTGTATAGGTCTTCTGAATGCTTAATTTGAACAGTTGAAAGTACCTCTATTTTACTTTCCACTTCTAATTCCTCCTCGGTACGTAAATATTGTTAGTCATACTTTTCAATGTGAGAACCGATACTATTTTTACAACGGAACATAAAAAGCCGTTACGATAAATTAACTCCAAACCCACACCAGTGAAAGGCCGCTTATGACAGCGGCTTTTCGTTGTTAAGCTTTTCTATATACGCCTCAAGCGACTCTTTGGACATCTCGTGAACTGGCGCATGATGAAGTGATTCTAAAAATAGTTTTCCATACGAAGCGGTTTTCACTCGGCGGTCTAAAATCAGCAATGTTCCGATGTCTTTTTCCGAGCGCAGCAAGCGGCCGGCTCCTTGCTTAAACGTTAACACAGCTTCCGGGAGAGCGACGGCTTTAAACGGATTTTTCCCCTGTTTTTTTGCAGCTTCACATTTTGCTTCAATGAGCGGTGAATCGGGTGGTCGGAAAGGAAGCCTTGCCATAATGACGGTCGTTAGCTCTGAGCCAGGAAAATCCACACCTTCCCAGAAACTCCCTGTTCCTAGCAAGATGGCCTGCTTAGCCAATTTGAACATTTTTGTCAATTTTACAGGGCTGCCGCCTGTCAAACCTTGAGCAAACAAGGCCGATTGCATACCTTCTGATTTCAGCTCTTCATACACTGCTTTTAACATCTCATGTGAATTAAATAACACCAATATTTTCGCTTGATCCTGCTTTTCCATGATCTTAATATAATTTGCAGCTTGCTTCACATATTCGCGTTCATCACGGTTTGTGATCGGCGGCATGTCAGCCGGTACAACGACCTTAAGCTGTTTTTCAAGTTCAAAAGGTGAATCAATTTGGACAAGGTGTGGGTAAAAATCTTGCAGACCAAAACGTTCCAAGCAATAATCAAAGCGTTGATTGATGGTAAGCGTCCCTGATGTGAGGACAACGCTTTTTTTGTTCATGAAGAACCGATCAGCTAGCAGCTCCCCTGTATCTAGCGGCTGCGCGTGCATAAAGACAGCATTCTTGGCACCCTTTGCATCAATCTCAATCCAAACGGTTTCATCATTGTTTGGTTCAAAGATAAACCGGTACAGCGTACTGCAGAATGTCTGCATAAATGACATCACTTGATCGTATTCTTCTGCTTCAAATGCAAACTGCTCTATGAACTGACCACTTTTGTGAAGCAACTCATTTTTTTGCTGCTCATACAGTTTCTCACAAGCAATCAATAATGAACAAAGCTTACTCGCTGATTCTTTAATTCGGACCCACTGAGCATGTTTTGAATGATGACGGACTCTATGAATGAGACGATTGATGTCCGCTTTTGGTTTTGTCCTTTTGACAAAAGAATGAACGGTACTAAAAAATGCGTCACTTTCCATCTGAAGCTGCTGAAGATACTCGTCCATTTCAATAAAGGTGTCAGTTGATAAACCTGCCCCATGAAATCTCTTTTTCAATTTCTTAAGCAGCCCGCCTTGCAAAGAGCCAAGCTGCGTTAATTTCGCATGAAGCTGGATATAAGACGCACTGTCACCTAGCGTTTCATTGGCTGTTTTTTCAAATTGGTGGGCCTCATCAATCACATAGACATCTGCATGCTGAAAGATAGAAGCTCCTTCTGTTTGAGATAAAAGCAGACGGTGATTCGTCAAAATTAAATCAGCGGTTTGAGCCTTTCGTTTAGCCCGTTCATAAAAACAATGTTCTTTAAAACGGCGTTTTTTCGATGTAAATGGCATGTGCACACAAGAGATACGGTCTTTTATATTTGCAGCTCCTGACGGTAAATTCAGTTCAGACAAATCACCTGTTTCAGTGACAAGAAGCCACATTAAAATTTGCGCTTTTGTTAAGACAACATCATAGTTATCATCTTCCTCATGCAGGACATGCTCAAACTTATCTAAACAAATATAATGTGCACGCCCTTTAAACACACAGGCGGCTGGCTCAAATGGGAGCAATTGCTTGAGTAGCGGAACATCGCGCTGAAGCATTTGCTGCTGCAGTAAAATAGAATATGTACTGATAATGACAGGTTTTCCTGATTTCTTTGCTTCTAAAGCAGCTGGTATAAGATAAGCGAGTGTTTTCCCGATTCCTGGCGCCGCTTCAATTAACGCATAAGCTCTTTCATTGAACGCATCTCTTACTTTGTTCATCATCGTGAGCTGGCCTTCTCTTACTTCATAGCCTTCTAATGTTTGAGGAAGCTTCTCTTTTATCTCTTCAAACAGTTGCTCGTCGTCAGCGCCTACTGCATATGTCGATTCAGTGATAGGATTGGTCACATCTTTCACAGCAAAAGATCCTACTTCTACAAGCGAATCATCCTGACTAGAGTGATTGGTTTCAAGCTGCTTAATTAAAAGTCCTATATCACTTAGAAGATAAGAGGATAATCTGCGCAGCTGTTTTAACACATTTGGCGGTGTATTCCTTAATTGATGTAATAAGGTTAAAAATAACATGGCAGTAACTTCCGCATCACTATCCGCCCTGTGCGGGTGGTCATGTGGAAGCATGAGCTCTTCGCTTAATTCAGTTAGCTTATAACCTTCAAGCTCAGGATAAAGAATTCTAGAAATTTCAACCGTATCAATCGCTAGCACATCCAGCTCATTTTTCCCGCATGCTTTTAGTTCATCGTTTAAAAAGTTCAAATCAAAATGAACATTGTGCGCAACAAAATAAGCGCCCTGTATGAGATCATACACCTCTTGGGCAATGTCCTCAAAAAACACCGCGTCATCAACCATGTGCTGCTTAATACCTGTCAGCTGTTCAATAAATCCAGGAATCGTTTTCCCTGGGTTCACATATTTTGAATACCGTTCGACAATTTGTCCATTTTCAATGACCACCGCAGCAATTTGAATGATTTTATCACCTTTTTTTGGTGAATTCCCGGTGGTTTCAATATCAACGACAACAAACCTTTGATCGGTCATAAAATGGACACCTCAATTCCTCGTTCCACTCATAGTGAAACACACTCTGGGCAATATAGCTGAAACAGAACAGCTTCCTTATGATGAAACTGTTCTGTTTCCATGTGAGCGTGCGTTATAAAATCGTTCTCGCAGGCTCTTGCCCAATCATTTGTTCAATTTGATTTTGTTTATTTAACACGACCACTTTAGGTGTGTGCGATTTCGCTTCTTCCTCTGACAACATCCCATAAGCGATAATAATGACTTCATCTCCTGGCTGAACCAATCTTGCTGCCGCACCATTTAAACAAATGACACCGCTCTTTCTTTCTCCAGGGATGATATATGTTTCAAGTCTAGCACCATTGTGATTATTAACAATTTGCACTTTCTCATTTGCCATCATGCCTGCCGCATCAAGCAAATCTTCGTCGATGGTAATACTACCTACATAGTGTAAGTTTGCTTCAGTCACTGTCGCTTTATGAAGTTTCGAGGTCATAAAAGTTCTATACATGCTTTTCACCGCTTTCAGGAACCTGGAAAATCACATTATCAATCAGTCTTGCCCGGGAGAACTTCACAGCAGTGGCAATGATCACTTGGCCCGTTAAGTGCTGAAGAGGTTCAAGCTCTGGGTAGGAGTAAATGTCAATATAATCGATTTCTCCACTCGTTTGAAGAATCTCCTCTTCCACTAATTGATAAATACGATTTACATCATGTTCACCATTTTCTACAGCTGTCTGTCCTTTTTTTAATGCCCGGTATAAAGCAGGTGCTTCTTGCCTTTCTGTTTCAGACAGATACACGTTCCTTGAACTTTTCGCTAAACCGTCTTCTTCTCGAACAGTAGGAACAGACACAAGGTGAAGATCAAAAAAGAAATCCTTGATCATCGCATCGATAACAGCGACTTGCTGTGCATCCTTTAGACCAAAGTATACATTGGTTGGTGCGACAAGGTGAAACAGCTTTGTCAGCACCGTGACAACGCCGTCGAAGTGTCCTGGGCGTTTCTTCCCGCATAAGACGTCTGTACGCTTTTGAACAGTCATCGTAATCGATGGCTCATCTTTGTACATTTCCTTCACATCAGGTGTAAATAATATATCTACTCCAGTTTCTTCGGCAAGACGCTGGTCTCTTTTCATATCTCTTGGATAGGATTCAAAGTCTTCATTCGGTCCAAATTGCAATGGATTAACAAAGATGCTCATCACTACGATGTCATTTTGATCTCTTGCTTCTTTTGCAAGCGTAAGATGTCCTTCATGAAGGAAACCCATTGTAGGGACAAATCCAATGGAATGCTGCTTCTTTTGATGCTGCTTGATCATTTCTTTTAGTTCATGAATATGGGAGACAACCTTCATTCCTTGATCCCCCCATATAAACCATCAAGGACTTCTTCTTTCATATGAAAGGTATGAGCATCCTCTGGGAATGTGCGTGCTTTTACTTCTTTTGTATATTGTATGAGCGCTTCTTCTAATACAGCATCGATTTGCGCGTATTGTTTCACAAATTTAGGTGTTCTAGACACGCCGTACCCTACCACATCATGGTAAACAAGAACTTGTCCATCTGCTTCAGCCCCTGCCCCAATTCCGATCACAGGAATCTTTAGCATGTCAGTAATCCGTTTTGTCAGTTCACCAGGTACACACTCTAACACAAGAGCGATGGCGCCTGCTTCCTCACATTTCAGACTATCTTCAATCAATTTCTGTGCACTCTCTTTGTCTTTTCCTTGCACTTTATAGCCGCCAAGGACACCGACTGATTGGGGGGTGAGCCCTAAATGGCTTACAACAGGAATACCACCTCTTGTAAGTGCTTGAATGGATTCAAATACTCCGTCTCCACCTTCAAGCTTTAAGGCATCAGCACCGCTTTCTTGCATAATGCGTGCTGCATTTTTCATCGTTTCTTCTAATGAATAATGATAAGACATAAATGGCATATCCGTCACAACAAATGTGTCTTTTGCGCCTCTTTTGACTGCTTTTGTGTGATGAATCATATCATCCATCGTCACTTGCACTGTGGAATCAAGTCCAAGGACAACCATCCCAAGTGAGTCACCAACTAAGATCATGTCGACTTCCGCTTTTTCCGCTTGCTTTGCAACTGGATAGTCGTATGCTGTCAGCATCACAATAGGTTCGTTTTGTTCTTTCATTTTGAAAAAATCTAACTTTGTCTTCATTAGTTCCTCCTCATTCTGGAGAGGAGATGGCTTGTCTGATCTCACACGCTTTTATCTCTCATGTGCAGACGAATCATCCCTCTGTCCAAGTCCCTTAGGATCAAGGCAGAAATTTATCGAATTTTTCTTCCTAACAGGTACAGTTCTTTTTCAGATACTGTCCACACGAAGTATATCAAAAATGTGCCGGGTGTTCCACTTAAGTTGACTTGATCTCAATGTCAGCGGAGTAGATGTTTTGGATTCCGTCTTCCGTTTCAAGTAAAAGAACGCCTTCATCATTAATCCCAAGCGCCGTTCCAGCATATTGCCCATTGACGGTGCGTGCGATGATACGCTTTCCAATGGTCATCGCATACGATTCCCATAATTGTTTGATCGGAGCAAAACCATAAGTCATATATTCATCATACCTTTTTTCAAAGGTGGACATGATGGTTTGAATCAATGCCGCTCTGTCTACCTTTTCACCCAGCTCCATTTGCAAACTCGTTGCAACATCCTTTAATTCTTCAGGAAAATCATTTGCCGTCTGATTCACGTTAATGCCTGGACCAATAATGACTGCGTGAACTTGGTCAGCTTCTGCTTTTAATTCAGTCAAAATACCAACGACCTTTTTTCCGTTTAGCAAAATATCGTTTGGCCATTTGATTGATGGACTGAGACCCGTTTGCTGCGCTATGGCTTCAGCGATGGCGACAGATGCTAAAAGCGTCATTTGCGGCGCTTTGTGCAGCGGTATTTCCGGCCGGAGAATCAAACTCATCCAAATGCCTGTCCCATTTGGTGAATGCCACGTTCTTTGAAGGCGTCCTTTTCCGTTTGTCTGATGATCACTGACAACAAGCGAGCCGTGTGGGGCTCCTTTATTGACGAGGTCATGGGCAATGAGCTGAGTTGAGGCGACTTCTTCTTGAAAGTAAATATGCCTGCCAAACAGCTCTGTTTCCAAACCAAACAGAATTTCGTCTTCACTAATTTTGTCCGGTTTACGAAGCAGCCGGTATCCTTTTCTTCTGACCGCTTCGACCTCATATCCCTCTTTTCGCAAATCCTCTATATGCTTCCATACTGCCGTTCGGGAGCAGCCAAGCTCATCACATATTTGCTGGCTTGAGACAAAATCTTGCTCAGATGCTGTAAATAGTTCAATTAATCGTTTTCTAATCGCTGATCGCACGCTATGAGCCACTCCTCTATGGCTTCTTTTCGGTTTTCAAGCTGGTTTTGCAAAACGGCTTTTTTTACAGAAGAAAGCTCTTCTGCAATCCATTTACCAGCTGGCTTTTGCCGAAAGGCCATCAAATCTTTTCCTGACACTGCAAGGTCTTGAAGCTGTTTAATCGGCAACGCATCATATGAACGTTTCGCCGCCTCCAGCTCATCAAAGAAAATGCGGCGCTCATGTTTGAGTTGCGTGATTTTCATACTAGAAAGCAGGACATGTTCACCAGCTTCAAACATTTTTTCCGCATCCCAGTCACAATCAACATATTTGCTAATGGCAACGGCTTCTTTTAAAAGTTTCGTTGATAACTTCCATTCTTTTAAAAAGGACACCGCCTCCGCCTCATCTAGACCAAGTAAATGGATAAAGGCTCCCCACACCTCATCTAACCCATCCAATAAATAATACGGGAAAGCTTGGAACGTTTCATTCAGCTGATCCTTTTTGAGGCCGGGCAATTCTTCATACAATTTGGTGGAGATGAGCACCTTGATGGCTTGCTCACAGTAGCGTCCTTTTAAAAGTTTTTCCATTTCGATTTTTTTGCGTTCAACAGATATATTAGCAAGCAGATGTTTATCTTTTTTCATTGCTTCTTCCGTCTCTTTAGAAAGCTCAAACCCGAGCTGGCTTAAAAACCGCACCGCTCTCATCATCCGAAGCGCATCTTCTTGAAAGCGGCATGCAGGATCTCCAACCGTTTGAATTCGTCTCCGCTTAATATCCCGCTTGCCGCCCACATGGTCAATGATGTCACCATGAATATCCATGGCCACTGCATTGATCGTTAAATCTCTTCTTAAAAGATCTTCTTTTAGTGATGAAATAAACGCCACTTCTTTAGGCCGGCGAAAGTCTTCATATTCTGATTCAGTCCGAAACGTAGTGACCTCATAGCTGACCCCGTCAAGTAACACAATAACAGTGCCATGCTCTTTGCCGACATCTACTGTTTTATCAAATAAAGACTCCACCACATCAGGTGTGGCATCTGTCGCAATATCGATATCCCCAATTTCCCTGCCTAAAAGGACATCTCTCACCGCACCGCCGACAAAATAAGCTTGATACCCATGTTCATGCAGTGTATGTAAAATAGGGATCGCATGTGTGAATGGTTCATTCATTTTCAACATCACCTTCGATCAATTCTAAGTAAAGCTCTTCATACTCTCTCACAATTTTGTCAGAAGAGAAATTGGCTTCAACACTAGACTTGGCTGCCATCGATATTTGCTTATGGAGCGCATTGTCTTTCAGAATAGAGATGGCATGTTTTGCTGCTCCATCTACATCACCAAGCGGAACAAGGAATCCTGTCTCTCCATGTGCAATCACCTCTGGAATTCCTCCAACGTCTGTTCCTATACAAGGTACTCCGCATGCCATTGCTTCAAGTAGTACAAGACCAAAACTCTCTTTCTCAGAAAGCAGCAGCTTCAAATCACTAATCGAATAGAGCTCCTCCACCTTCTCTTGCTTTCCTAAAAATAACACGCGGTCCGTTAATCCAAGCTTTTTCACCAGCTCGCAAACAACCGATTTTTCAGGTCCGTCCCCAATCAGTAGCAGTTTTGCATTCACCTGTTCAGAAATCTGTTTAAACACATGGATTACGTCATGCACCCGCTTCACTTTACGGAAATTTGATACATGGATGACGACCTTCTCATCCTGCAGAAGACCATAATGCGTCTTCAGCACTTCGTGATCTTCACGCAAATATACGCGCTCATCGACGAAATTATGGATCGTATCAATTTTTTTATTCGGTTTAATCAGATCGTATGTCTGCGCAGCTAATGAATGTGATACAGCCGTTACGCGGTCAGATGATTCGATCGCAAACCGGATAACTTCCTTTAAAGATGGATCATAGCCTAAAACCGTAATATCCGTCCCGTGAAGGGTGGTGACGACTTTGACAGACTGTCCAGTCATTTGTTTGGCTAAGAACGCACAGACAGCGTGAGGGACCGCATAATGCGCATGAATAATATCAAGCTTCTCTCGTTTTGCCACTTCTGCGAGTTTACTTGCCAGTGCAAGGTCATAAGGCGGATATTGAAACACAGCATATTGAGTGACATCCACCTCATGAAAATAAATATTCGGATACACTTTATTGAGTCTAAACGGAATACTTGAGGTAATGAAATGAACATCGTGCCCTTTTTCAGCTAAACGTTTTCCAAGCTCTGTGGCAATAATGCCCGAACCGCCAACACTCGGATAACAAGTGATTCCGATCTTCAATTTTCTCATAATTACCCCCCAAGTAAGTCATCGTCCATCAAAAGTGGCTTCTTTGTCAGAAACCCTTCTGCAAAAGGTTTATTGACTTCCCTTCCATACATCGACTCTCTCATTTTGACAAAATCGATATAACCATTTACAAGCGGTGTCTCCACTGAACTCTCTGTTTTGACAAATTGGCTTTTATACGCATGTAAGCTATCAATTTTTTGCTTCATCTCGTCTGAAATATCGATCACAAAATCTGGACGATGGTGGCCATTAATCATGTAATAATACATCTGGCTTATTTTATGCGCTGGCTGCTTGTATGAATCTTCAAATTTATGTATACCTGCAGAAAAAGCGGCCTCTTCTACAAGTGAACCCGCATGACCATGATCAGGATGTCGATCTTGGTGGTGCGGGGCAAAAATAAGTCTCGGTTTGTATGTTCGGATGACACCTGCAATTTCTTTCATCGCTTCGTCATTCAGATAAAGTCCTCTATCTGGCAGCGTGAGCTGGATTCGAGTCGTGACGCCTAAAATGGCAGCGGCTACTCTGGCCTCTTCTTTTCGGCTTTCAACCGTTCCATTTGAAGATAATTCAGCCTGAGTCAAGTCACAAATCCCAACACGTGCCCCTTTTTTTACGTATTTTGCAATCGTTCCACCCATACCGATCTCTACATCATCGCTATGGGCACCGAATGCAAGGATATCAAGTGGTTTCATGCGTTCCTCCGTTTTTTGCTACATCTCGAAAATCAAACGTACCTTTATTTAAATTCCTGACTAAAATTTCGGCAGTCCCCATATTGGTTGCTAATGGGATGGCATACACATCGCAAAGCCGGATGAGTGCAGATACATCCGGTTCATGCGGCTGTGCAGTGAGAGGGTCTCTAAAAAAGAGCACAAGATCCATTGCATTATCAGCAATCATAGCACCGATCTGCTGATCTCCTCCAAGTGGTCCTGATTGGAAACGATGAATGGGCAGCCCAGTCGCTTCTTTCACTCTTAAACCTGTGGTTCCTGTTGCATAAAGTGTATGATCTGCCAAAAGATCTCGATACGCAATGGCGAATTGAATCATGTCACTTTTTTTCTTATCGTGAGCGATTAAAGCAATGTTCATCAGGGATCCACTCCTTATTAGTCGATAATATTTTCTAAGCCATAGACGAGTTGATCAATATGCATCACCTGTTCAACAGAAAGCTTCACACCTGACATAAAGGATGCACGGTTATAAGAATCATGACGGATCGTGAGCGTCTGTCCGTCCATTCCAAACAGCACTTCTTGATGAGCAATCATGCCTGGAAGCCTTACGCTGTGAAGACGGATGCCATCATAATCTGCTCCTCGAGCACCTTCGATTAGTTCTTTTTCTTCAGGGTGCCCCTGCTTTTTGCTTTCTCTTACTTCAGCAATCATTTCAGCCGTTTTTAGTCCTGTACCGCTCGGAGCGTCCAATTTTTTATCATGATGAAGCTCAATGATTTCAACATCAGGAAAATAATTCGCTGCCATTTTGGCAAACTTCATCATTAAAACAGCACCAACAGCAAAGTTAGGCGCAATAATACAGCCTATCCCTTTTTCTTCTGTTAATTGCTGAAGTTCTTTTAGGTCGTCTTCTGAAAAACCTGTTGTGCCTACGACTGGACGTACGCCATGTTCAAGGGCTTTTTTTGTATGTACTTTCCCGATTTCTGGGGTCGTCAAATCAATTAATACATCCGGTGCTGTTTCTGAAAGACACACGTCAATATCCGTATAAATGGGCGCATCAGATGTTGTATGAAGCACATCTGATAGCTTTTTCCCCTCATGTGTGTGATCAAGTGCTGCTACTAGTTCGAAGTGGCTTGTTTCTTCTGCCAGCTTGACAGCCTCTATCCCCATTCTTCCTCTTGCTCCAGCGATTACTACTTTGATGGTTTGATTCGTCATCTTCTCTACTTCCCTTCTTTTTTCGTCCAGCGGTCTTTGTCTCTTGTATTGAATTTATGCATCACACGATCATGGGCTTCTTCAAGTGATATATTGAGTGAATTGGCAAGGCATGTTAACACAAACAGCACATCGCCAATTTCTTCTTCCATGCTTTTTTCTGTTTCTGATGTTTTTTTCGGCTTTTCTCCATAGTAATGGTTGACCTCTCTTGCCAGCTCACCTAATTCTTCTGTCAGACGGGCCATCATGGCAAGCGGGCTGAAATAGCCTTCTTTAAATTGTCCTATGTAATCATCGACTTCTTGCTGCACGTGACGCAGCGTTTTTTCATTCGTCATGAAGCTCATCCTCCTATCCATCTCTTACATGTTAGCGAAATCATAAATATTTGACAAATGTTTAAAACTCAGTTTGCTTGTTTCTCTTCCATACCATATAATATTATCGCTGTCTAAGCAAAAAAAGGAGTGATCTTTTGCTAAAAGAAATTCGTCTTAAAAATATCGTATTTATTTTAATAGGATCTGCGATTTTTTCTTTCGGCCTTGTTCATTTTAATATGCAGAACAACTTGGCGGAAGGCGGATTTACAGGTATCACACTGCTTTTATATTTTCTATTTCACATTGACCCATCTATTTCAAACCTTGTGTTAAACATTCCGATCTTTTTTATCGGCTGGAAAATGCTTGGCAGAACCATGTTTACATATACAATTGTCGGAACCGTCAGTCTTTCTGTCTTTCTAGCCATCTTCCAGCGCTTTCAAATACATATGCCTCTTCAGCACGATTTAGCCTTAGCCGCACTCTTTGCAGGTGTATTTATCGGAACAGGCCTCGGAATCATCTTTAAATTCGGCGGGACAACAGGCGGCGTGGACATTATTGCAAGACTGATCAACAAACATTATCAAGTCGCAATGGGAAGAACGATGTTTATCTTCGACGCATGCGTCATTACCATCTCTCTCACCTATTTAAATTACAAAGAAGCCATGTATACACTTGTTGCTGTATTTGTTGCTGCAAAAGTCATCGACTTCATGCAAGAAGGCGCTTACGCTGCCAAAGGAGCGATGATTATTTCTGAAAAGGATGACATCATTCAAAAGAAAATCACAGAGGAAATGGAGCGCGGAGTGACCATTTTAAAGGGTGTCGGCTCCTATACGAAACAGGAACGCAACGTCCTTTACTGCGTCGTTCCAAAAAATGAGCTTGTCCACCTCAAGAGCGTCGTAACTTCCGTCGATCCTCATGCCTTTGTATCAGTGAGTGACGTGCATGACGTACTTGGTGAAGGCTTCACATTAGATGAACATAAAAAGCCGCTCAATCCCCACTAAAAAAAGAAGCCCGATAACGGTGCTTCTTTTTTTATGATTTTGGATAATCGGCTTGTCGCTTTTGCTTTTTTTCTTTTTCAGCACGGTATTTCCTAAACCCAACATACGTTAGAGTGAGTAAAATCATACTTCCTGTTGTTAAGATGACCCATAAAAGCGATGGATCCGCTTCATCTTGATCAACGTTCGCAAACACACTTGATAAATCTTCTTCGAGTTTCGTGAGGCGCTCAAGCTTTGTCCCACTCGATGCTTTTAAAAATTCACCTTGTTCAATTACTTCCATGTGTTGCTTAATCGTTTGCAGCTTTTCAGGAGAGATATCAATGGTTAAACTCGGATAAATCATATCATACAATGAAACCAGCTCATTCCAAGTTTCATAGAACGTCGTCGATTCTGGATCTTTTACTTCTTTCTTTAATGTCGGAAAAGACCCCATAATCGGCTTCTCGAGCGAACCCCAAAGAGGTTCTGAATTTGATTGTATCGCATCAAGAAGCATTCTAAACTGAGAGGCATACCGAAGTTTTTCGCGCTCATTTAAGTCTTCCTGCGGGAGTCCTTTAATGATATCTTGATAGCCAAGTGTAATTTGCCGAACCTGCGTATTCGTCAGAGTTCCACGCCAATTCTCAGCTTTAAATGTCTTTTCAGCATACAATGCGACTTGTAATGCCTCATCATATTTAGCTTGTCTCGTTAATTGAAAGATTGAATCTGATAGTTCCGTTAATTCTTGCAGCGCTTTAGCAGCTGTTGTTTCCTCACTTTTTGCAGCAGCTGGATGCAAGACGAGAAATAATAATAGAATCATCGCGATTGACTTTCGTTTCATGCAAGTCCCTCCTAGCCTTTCTCCATACAGCGTATGAAGAAAAGGACAAGGTTAGACCAACATTGTTAAGGGAGTTCAAGCTTGACCGATTTTTTCGAGAGGACAAGATAATACGAAACAAGAAGAACGGCAATACTTAACCAAAACGTCACGTAGCCGATCTCATTTGAATAGGCAGAAAGCATAGAATAACGCGGCATCATTCCAAACACATAATCAATCACATCATTATGTAAAATCCATATGCCTGCTACAACCAAATGACGCATGTGAAAACGATAATACGGCGCAAATAACACAGCCTGTACCGCCATCGCAAAGTGCGAACCAATTAGCATATATCCTTCCCACGGAAAATCATCAACAGAAACGAGCACGAAAAGATTCATCCCTACAGCCCATAATCCATATTTGATCAAGGTGACAAGGGCCAGTGCTTCAAAATAAGGAGCATGGCGTTTCATTAGAAAGGCTAGTAATACAAATAAAAAGAAAAAGCTTGCCGTCGGACTGTCCGGTACAAAAGGTAAAAAGACAGCCGGCGTCTCAACGAGCTGCGGAATATACCAGTAATAGCCGTACGCAGTACCAAGAAAGTTGACAATGAGCACGAGCACAAGCATGTAGCGTGTAGCTAGCAGATATTGAATCCATCTCATATTTCTCTTCACTCACGATCTGTTAAAATCAGAAAAAAGCTGACAGCGCCAGCTTTTTTCTCCTTTTGAGTATATCCTTGTACTTGCATTTAAACAACTGAATTATTTAGATTTGACCTCAGATAAATATTTCGAGAGCTTTTCAAGTTCTTCATCGCTGCCTTTAAAAATGCCCTTAGGCATGTTGCCTTTTCCTTCTACAGCGATTTTCGCAATTTCCTCTGGTGCTAAACCATTATCAACAAGTGACGGTCCAGCTGCACCGCCTTGCATATTATCTCCGTGACAGGAGATACATGTCTGCTCTTGATAGATTTTATACTCTTCAGCTGAGGTATCAATCTCTGCTTCTTTCTTGATTTCACCTTGCTTCGCTGCTGCTTCCCAGTCATGAGTAGCAACAGACTCCCATGTTAAATAGGTTGCTGCACCAACTGCAAGAATCATCATCCCAACTGCAATTGGTCTTCGATATGGCCTGCGTTCAGGACCAGAATCAAGAAATGGTGCGAGTAAAAGAGCACCAAACGCAATTCCAGGCATAATCATTGCGCCAACCACTGTATAGCTCCCTGCAGCAAACTCATATTTTAACAACTGGTATAAAAATAGGAAATACCAGTCTGGCAGCGGAATATAGCCCGTATCTGTCGGATCAGCCATCCGCTCAAGCGGAGGTGCATGAACAACAGTTAGGACAAGAAATCCAATTAAAAAAACAGCACCTACAAGCCATTCCTTTAAAAGAAAGTTCGGCCAAAAGGCTTCGGTTTTTCCCGGATATTCGGAATAGTCTTTAGGTATGTTAGGTTTTCTTTCTGCCGGTATTCTGGAATCTCCGACAAACTTCATCCCTTTTCCCCTATGCAAAGTCATCCCCTCCTCATTGAACATTCATCAAACGCAAAATTTTACAGCGGTCCAGAAATTCCTTGCTTACGAATCATAATAAAGTGGGCAGCCATCAGCCCAAATAATGCCGCTGGCAAGAAAAAGACATGGATAGCGAAAAATCTCGTCAGCGTTTGTGCACCTACAATGTCAGGATGACCTGCAAGCAGCGTTTTAATCTCTTTCCCAATGAAAGGTGTCGCCTCTGCAATTTGAAGACCAACCTTCGTCGCAAATAGCGCCTTCATATCCCACGGTAAAAGATATCCTGTAAAACCAAGTCCAAGCATCACAAAGAAAATGAGCACACCGACAATCCAGTTTAGCTCTCTAGGCTTTTTATACGCCCCTTGGAAAAAGACCCTCAGCGTATGTAAAAACATCATAACAATGACTAGACTCGCACCCCAGTGGTGCATCCCTCTAACAATCTGTCCGAATGCCACTTCATTTTGCAAATAATAGACAGATTCCCATGCGTTTTTAATATCCGGTACATAATACATCGTTAAAAACATGCCCGAAAGGACTTGAATGACCGTCACAAAAAAAGTTAAACCGCCAAAACAATACACAAAAGCAGAGAAATGATGTGCTGGATTGACGTGCTCAGGCACTTCATGATCCGCAATGTCTCTCCATATCGGTGTGATGTCCAGCCGCTCATCTACCCAATCGTAAATCTTGTTAAGCATCGTTACCCTTCCCCTTTCGGCACAGCTTTTCCAAGATAGAGGTATCCGTCCTTCACTTGCTGCTTATAATGGTCAAGCGGTGCAAGCGGCGGAGTTCCGGGTACGTTTGTACCATCCTTGTCGTACAGCCCATAATGGCATGGGCAGAAAAATTTGTTTGGATTTTTCGGATCACTGTTCCAGTTCACTGTACATCCTAAATGTTTACAGATTGGCGATAAAGCGACAATTTCATCCCCTTCTTTGTACACCCATGCAGACCTAGATTCCTTTGACTCATACCATGCATCTACTTGATCAATTTTAAAGTCAAAGCGCTTCGGTTCTTTTGTCAGTTCATCTACACTGACAACTTGAACCATATCCTGATCCTCTGTTCCTTTTAGCACAGGGTCAAGCGCAAAGCGAACCATAGGCATGAGCATTCCAGCGGCCATAAATCCCCCCACGCCGGTCAACGTGTAATTCAAAAATTGACGTCTGGACACTCCATGTCTCTTCTCGCTCATTTTTTTCTCCCCCCCTCAGGTCGTCAGCTACTTTATAACTGAATTAGAAAAAATTTCATAAAACTAGGACACCCTCATAATATATCAATCTATTCACAAGGTCAACAGCCTAAAAAGCTATGTACAATGCAAATGTAAGGGTTTTTATGACGGGTTCCATTTTTGTAACAAAAAGTTCAAAATTTGTTCTACACTGTCTTGAATGACTTTTTGCTTTAAATTGACCTTTAAATGCTCAAGCGGAACAGACTGCAATATAAATGCCGATTCACTCACTTCTAGCTGTTCTTTCCATTTGTTATCAGATGTGATAAACACAACATGCTGAAAATGTTCTTGCAATGATTGTTTTAGTGCAAGTATGTCTTCTTGCTTACGATTATTTACTTCTAAATATGTATATGGAGGAAAAAGAAACACTCTGCCTTTCAGTTGCCTTTCAAGATCCTCTGCCACAAGCATTGTAAACTCACCTAAAGACACGGTTTGTTTGATATGGCTTGCATTTATCCCAACTAATGGAATGATAGCGGTATCAATGTAATCTTTAGATTGTAAAAAGAGATCCGCGTCCTCCGCCTGAAACTTCATCTAGTTCCCCTCTTTCATCACATAAGCCCTGCCTGTATAGGGCAAGGCTTATTGGCTTGGTTTATGATAATAGGCTTAATTCTTTTGCTAACTTATTAAATGTTTCTTGATCATGACGGTCAAGCGCTTCATCGATTTCTTTCATCAGCCGTTCTTTTTGGAAAGTAGCGATAGAATGCTCTAGCACTTTCTCAGCAAGATCTTTATCTTTTTCATTTTCATAAAGATCTTTAGGAATATGAGGATTTGTTTCAAGTACAGCGGCATATTCCGGCGAACGATATGCAGATCGGAAATTCAATTGAATAAACAAATCTTGCTGTTTATTCAAACGAATATCATGAAATGATTTTTCTGCATCTGTCGTCATGATATTTTCTTTATAAAATCTAAAGGGAACTTCATCCACACAGTGTGTTGACATAATAATTCCCCTTGGGCAAAATTCTGCTTGCTCTACAAAATGAACCTTTTCCATCAAAGAGTCGTGACTCATTAAATAATTTAATATCCAAACACACTCTCTTCGCTTTAACTGATAATGGTTTAAGAACCACCGGATAAATTCCTTCTTTTCATTGACAGAAACAGGGGTCTGCATGTTATTCCCTCCTCTATCGTAAATTAAATTGCTATACATGAATTATTCAACAAACCAGTTCTTCATTCCTGCAAACTATAAGGAAATTTCGTCTTCAATTCTTAAAATCGTTTCTTCAATTTCTTCATTCGTGCCATCTTTCTGAAGAACTTTTCGTAATAACGGCAAGGCTTCTTTTTGTCTGCCTTCTTCTAAAAGGAACGAAGCATATTCATATAAAAAGTCACGTTCCTCATCAAAATCAGGCAGAGCAAGTTTGAAATACTCAGCGGCTTCATCGTATTCTTCTCGTCCGACAGAAGCAGAAGCAGCATACCAATTCCATTTTGGATCTTCTTCCCCAAAGCTTTTAACCTCTTTAATCACATCCAGAATTTCATCAAACAGCTCTTCATTTAAATAGATCGCAAGCAGCGTTTGAACCGCTTCAATATATCCTGGATCAAGAGCTAGTGCTTCTTGAAGCAATTTTTTCGCATCTTCCGAATGGCCATTTTTCAAATCAATCTTTGCCCCATATAAATATAACTCTTTGTTATACTCATCCACTTTAATTCCTTCTTTTACTATCTCTAAAGCTTCATGATATAGTCCTTCTTCCTCATAGCTTTTGGCTAAAGGCATATAAAGTGATGAATACGAAGGATCAATATCTTTTAGTTCAGAGAGCTGCTGAATAGCCGTTTTCGTTCTGCCAGCCCTCATCGCTGTAAATCCGTAGCCAAAAAGTGTATTTGGATCCACTTGATCTTTTACAGCCTTTTCATACCATTCAAGGGCATCTTCAAATTCTCCAGCTGTGCTTAATGATTCAGCGAGCCGCTGATATACATTGACACCACCAATTTCATTTTGTTGATCGGCCACTTTGTAGAAATAGTCGGCTGCTTTCTTTGAAAGACCTTGAGAAAAATACAATTCCCCTAAAGCAAAATCAATGACGGCTTCATGAGGTAGTAACTCTTTCGCTTTTAAAAGCTTTTGTTCACTAACTTCAAATAGTCCTTGCATTTGATACAAATCTGCCATTAACAATAAACTCTCTGGATACGCATCGTCATCTTCAGGAATCGTTTCAAGAACTGCTATTGCTTTCTCTTCTTCATCAGAGTCTATTAACAGCTCTGCATAAAAACAGGTCAATCCTGTTTCTTCTGGATATAAATCATGTAAATCACTAATGAGATTCCGTGCTTTATCAATATCTCCCCAGTCATAATATAACTGAGCTGCCTGCGCTTTTTCTTCATCATGAAGATGCTTCTCTGCTTGAGCAAGTGTTTGGAGTCCCTTTTCAGTCTCACCCGCCTCAACTAATTTTATGGCTTCTTGTAATGAACTATTCAAATCAAACCGTTCCTTTCTGTTTCCAAAAACCTAAACTGTTGTTACTTCATATCATAATCGACAGCTGCATATCCAGCAAATATGTTGCTCTTTTAACATGAAGCCATTTTTGTGTTTTGAAGACTCTTTTTCAATCAATACTTTACTAAACTGATGATTTGTAAACCGAATACGCTAAAAAATTGTTTTTGAATCAGCAAAATGCTCTTTTTCAAGGTTTCACCTTGAGACAAGCTATGCTATAGTTCTTTCAAATATGCAAAAGGAAAGAAAAAGCCTGAGGAAATCCTCAGACTGTTTGCGTTAAGTATTCAATGTGTTCAAAGAAATTTGGATAAGATACACGTACTGCATCTGTATCTTCAATCTCGATTGCTTGCTCTGTTATACATGCCGCAATTCCTAACATCATACCAATTCGATGATCTCCGTAGCTTGAGACGACTGCACCGCCTTTAAGGCTCGTTTTACCATGAATCTTCATTCCATCATCTGTTGCTTCAATATGAGCACCTAGTTTTTTAAGTTCTGAAACGACTGTATCAATACGATTGGTTTCTTTCACTTTTAATTCAGCAGCATCTTTAATGATCGTTGTTCCTTCTGCTTGAGTAGCTAGGAGCGCAATAATAGGAATTTCGTCGATGAGTCTAGAGATCATATCACCTGAAATGTCGATCCCTTTTAATGAAGAGGTAGAGATCGTTAAATCACCGTACGGTTCTCCGCCTTTAGCATCCACTTCTTGAATGTCGAGGTCTGCACCCATTTGTTTTAGCACATCTATAATACCAGTTCTCGTTTTGTTCAAACCGACATTTCTCAATACAATCCGGCTGTTTGGAACGATAGATCCAGCCACTAAGAAAAATGCAGCTGAAGAAATATCTCCAGGGACAAATACATCTGTTGCTTTTAACGTTTGTCCACCTTCAATTGAAACACTTTGTGCATCTTCATGTAGCGAGACACCAAACATTGATAACATTCTTTCGGTATGGTCTCTTGATTTATGCGGTTCAGTTAACGTCGTTGTTCCTTCTGCCTGCAGTCCAGCTAGAAGGACAGCCGACTTAATCTGGGCACTGGCAACTGGAGACTCATAAGAGATAGCTTTTAAATTACCCCCACGTATAGAAAGCGGTGTATACTCGCCATTTGCTCTACCATCGATCTTGGCTCCTAATTGTCTGAGCGGACCTGTTACCCGTTTCATCGGTCTTTTGGCAATACTTTCGTCTCCGATCAGCGTACTGTGGAACTCACAGCCAGCCAAGATTCCCATCATTAAACGAATGGTTGTGCCAGAGTTACCAACATCGAGAATATCGCTCGGCTCTTTAAGTCCTTTTAGTCCTTTACCATGAATGACAACATCTGTACCTTTTTGTTCGATGTCGACACCCATTTTTCTAAAACAATCAATCGTGCTTAAACAATCAGCGCCAGGAAGAAAGTTTTTTACTACTGTAGTCCCGTCAGCAATAGCGCCAAACATCACAGATCTATGAGAAATGGATTTATCTCCTGGAATATGAATTTCTCCATTCATAGGAGCACTTTTATGAATTTTCATGTTCCTCACCTCAATCAGCATAAAATGTATCGTAATTTGCTCTATTTTTTATACAGAGTTCTGCCCGCTTTCGATCGTCATCTGTTTGAAAACTAATGCGTAAAATCCCGTTAATGTCTTCTCGCGTTTCAATAATACGGATATTTGTAATACTGATGTTTTCATTTGCTAGATATCCTGTAATTTCCGAAATAACACCAGGATGATCCGGCACATCGACATAAAGATCATAAAAAGCAGGGATTGCTCCTTTTTTCCTCAGAGGCAGCCCGTCGCGATATTCCTTGGCCTCTTGGAAATAAGAGAATAACCCCTCAGCATCTTCTTGTTGCACAAAGGATTCAATGCGGTCAATTTCTTTTTTCCATTCATGAAATCGGTCTAAAATCTTGTTTTTATTGTGCAAAAGGATATCGCGCCACATTGCAGGATTACTTGATGCAATACGGGTAATATCTCGAAAGCCTCCAGCAGCAAACCGTTTTACAAGAGGAAATTCTTCTTCAAAATGATGCGCTTGATGCACAAGACTGGCAGCGACGATATGTGGAAAGTGACTAATCACACTTGTCACAGCATCATGTTCTTCGGGTGTCATTTCAATGAAATGAGCATTGGTTCCCTTCAGTAGATCCTTCAAACGGTCAACAGCCTGACGACTTGTTACCTTTGCTGGCGTTAAAATGTAGAATGCATTTTCAAATAAAAAGTCTTTCGCTGCAATAACACCTGACTTATGAGACCCTGCCATCGGATGCCCGCCAATAAATTGGTAATGATCAGGCAACGTTTTTTCAGCAAAATGAACGACCTTTTGCTTTGTGCTCCCTACATCCGTAATCGTGAGCTCTCTTTCAATTCCAGATGCCGCAATATCACTTAACATTTTGACGGTTTGTTGTACTGGCGTTGCCAAAATAATCGTTGCTGATGCTTTTAAGCCTTCCATCAAGGACTCAGCAGTCGCGTCGATGATTCCTAGTTTTGTTGCAGCAATCATTTGTTCTTTAGAGACATCATAGCCTACAATTTTTTTATGTGGAAATTCTTTTTTAATCGACAGTGCAATAGAACCACCAATTAAACCGAGCCCAGCAATTAATATGGTTTCGTTTGCTTCATTCATGTTCATCACCTGATTTTTCACGTAAATTAAACAAGCTGTTTCAATAGCTTATATGTATATTGGATGAGTTACAACGAAAGCCATATCCCATAAACAGGATATGACTTCATTGTTATGCTACGCACGAATGCCTTGTAATAAATCGGCAAGTGTAGTTAGGATTTCTTCATTTTGCTCCTTTGTTCCAACAGTAATACGTAAAGAAGTTGGGAATCCGAGAGATTGACCAGATCGAACGATATAGCCCTTTTTCAAAAGTGCATTGAACAGCTCATCTGCATCTCTTTTAAAATCAATCAGCACAAAGTTTGTTTGAGATGGATAGATAAATAATCCAAAACGGTCTGCAAATTCTTGATATTGTTTGAGACCTGCTTCATTTTTTTGTCTGCACGATTGAATGAAGTCTTGATCTTTAATGGCTGCACGTGCAGCTGCCTGAGCGATACGACTTGTATTAAAGGGCTCTCTCGCAGGTTCAATGGCGGTAATCAACTCCTCTGAGGCAACCCCATAACCTACTCGAAGTGCCGCAAGTCCATATGCTTTAGAGAACGTGCGCAGTACAATGACATTTTGATAGGCTTTTAATAGAGATAAACTGTTCGGAAAGTCTTCCGCGCGAACATATTCAAAATATGCTTCATCTAGAACGACAAGCACGTGAGCAGGCACTTGATCTAAAAACGATACGAGCTCAGCCTCTGACAAATGATTTCCTGTCGGATTGTTCGGGTTACACACCCAAACGACTTTTGTGTTGTCATCCATCGCATCCAGCATTCCCTTTAGATCATGAGCTCCACCATTTAGAAGTGGTACTTCTCTAATCTCTGCATGCTCAATTACTGCATTGTGACGGTATTGCGGGAATGACGGAGATGGGATCACCGTATTTGTATGTTGATCAAGGAATGCCCTAGCAATAATTTGCACAAGTTCATCTGAGCCATTCCCGAATATTAATTGTTTTTCATTTACTTGAAGAAACTCAGCCAGTTCCGTTCTTAAACTTGCGCTGTATCCGTCTGGATAAATCGCTAAATGTTCAAGTTCAGCTTGTATGGCCTCTCTTGCATGTGTGGAACATCCAAAAGGGTTTTCATTTGAAGCCAATTTCACAATTTTGTCTAATTGATATTCTTTTTTGACCTCTTCAATTGGTTTCCCAGGTTGATACGGTTTTAGCTGTTTTAATTGATCTTTGATTTGCAAAATGTTTCACCTCATTTGAATGAATAGAGGGGACTAAATGTTTTTGCATATGTTTCAAATTCTCTTAAAGCCTCTTGGCGTGTATCACTTGCTACTAATTGTTCTTGAAGCTCTTCAATTTTTTTGACAAGCGCACTGCCGACAACGACACCATCACTCATTTTATTCATTGAGTCTACTTGTTCTCTTGTTGAAATACCAAAACCTACAGCAACTGGTATTTGACTCAGCTGTTTCACTTGTTGAATAAAATCTGTAATCGATGCGTCGAAAGATTGTCTGACACCTGTGACGCCGAGAGATGAAACACAATACACAAAACCTTCTGCCTGCTCTACAATTTTTTCTAATCGTTCCTTGCTTGTTGGTGCAACGAGTGATATATATGAAATGTCGTGTGCTTGACAGTTCTTCTGCAGCTCGCTGCTCTCTTCAAAAGGCAAGTCGGGTGTTAGGAGCCCCGAAATATGATTTTTGCGCAGTAAAGCGAAAAAGTATTCTGTTTCTAATTGTAACACAGGATTATAATACGTAAATAGAATTACAGGAATTTTCACGCCGTTTTTTTTCATCTTTCCTGCTAATTCTATCGCTTTTACGATATTCATACCATGATGAAGTGCTCTTTTAGAAGCTCTTTGAATGACGGGGCCGTCCGCTAACGGATCGGAATACGGAACACCTAGTTCAATCGCATGTGCCCCTGCTGCTTGAAGCGCGAGGGCTAAATCAATGGTGATCTCTTCTGATGGATCACCCGCTGTAATAAATGGAATAAATAATTTCTGATCTTGCTCTAATTGAAATGTGATCATTTTGTTTCACCCTCACTTTCAAGCACATTCATTAATGTATGCACGTCCTTATCTCCTCTGCCTGACAAGCAGACAAGAACAATGTCGTCTTCACTCATGGTCTGGCTCATTTCAAACGCTTTTGCTAAAGCATGTGCAGATTCGATCGCTGGCAGGATTCCTTCTTTTTCTGTGAGCAGCTTTAACGCATCTAGTGCTTCTTGATCTGTCGCACTCACATATTGAACCCGGCCGCTCGCATGCAAATACGCATGCTCTGGCCCGATCCCCGGATAGTCTAATCCAGCTGAAATCGAATAAGGCTCAATAATTTGACCAAATTCGTCTTGGATCAAGTATGTCAAAGATCCATGTATGACACCTTTTGTCCCTTTCGTGATGGTCGCTGCATGAAGCGGAGTGTCGATTCCTTTCCCAGCAGCTTCTACACCAATGATATCGACCTCTTCATCTAAGAACGCCCGGTACATCCCTATCGCATTGCTCCCGCCGCCAACACAGGCAACGACTTTATGAGGAAGTTGCCCTTCCTTTTCAAGTATCTGCGCTTTTGCCTCATCTCCGATCATCCGCTGAAATTCACTGACGATTTGAGGATACGGATGAGGTCCAACGACTGAGCCGATCATATAAAAGTGGTCACTGCAATGCTGGACCCAATAGCGGATGGCTTCATTGGTTGCATCCTTTAACGTTCCGTTCCCACTTGTGACAGGTATGACTTCAGCGCCGAGCAGTTTCATTCGGAACACATTCAGTGATTGTCTTTCCACATCTTCTTTTCCCATAAATACAGTGCAGGATAAACCGAATTTTGCGGCCACTGTTGCAGCAGCTACACCGTGCTGACCTGCTCCTGTTTCGGCGATGATATTTGATTTCCCCATTTTTTTCGCTAGCAGTGCCTGCCCAAGCGCATTGTTAATTTTATGAGCGCCTGTATGGTTTAAATCTTCTCTTTTTAAATAGATTTTAGCACCGCCGAGATATGCCGATAATTGATCAGCGTATGTGAGTGCAGTTGGTCTGCCTGAATAGTTTTTCAAAAGCGATATATATTCCTTTTGAAAAGCAGGGTCTTCTTTTAATTCACGAAAAGCTTGTTCGATCTCTTCTAGTGGCTGCATGAGCGTTTCAGGAACGAATTTCCCTCCAAATTCTCCGTATCTGCCAATCTCATTTGGATATGCGTACATGGTTCAACATCCTTTCTTCGAGCACTTTCATCTTTGTACTGCTTTTCTTCCCGTTTTCTTCTATACCGCTTGAAAGGTCTATGGCGTCTGGACCAAAAGCAAGCAGATCTATTATGGTATCTGGCGTGATCCCGCCAGCAATGGCGCAAGTTTTTCCCAGTTGTTTTGCATGCTGAACATATGAAGGCACCGCCTCCCATGCAAAAGCTGTTCCAGAACCGCCTCTCATGCCTTTTACTTTCGCATCAATGAGAAAGCCGTCGACACTTGGAGCAAATGCCGTCATATGTTCAAGTGTGTTGTTTACATCGGGCTCGTGATGGAACACTTTCCAAACGAGCGCCTTCGTTTGTTGTTTGATGTCATGTGCATCTTCTGGCGTCTCATCGCCATGAAGCTGCACAATATCTAAGGGGAGGTTGTTTGTGATCTCGCACACTTTTGGGGTTTTTTCATTCACAAATACCCCCACTATCTCTTTTTTGCATTTTACTTGTGACAGCCAGTGTTTCACTTGATCTGGATCAACTCGTCTTTTACTCGGCGCAAAAATAAAACCGATGGCATCCGCTTGAGATTGCGAGATGCATGCGACATCCTCTTGTGAGACAGCCCCGCAATATTTTAAGTAAGGCTTACTTTTCTTCATTCTCCGAACAATGCCTGAACGGCTTTCTCCTGTGATTGTTCCCTCATTAAAGATTCACCAACAAGAACGGCATTTGCTCCGTGCTGTTTCACAAAGGTCAGATCATCAAATGTCTTTATCCCGCTTTCACTTACTAGTAATACGTCTTTTGGAACAAGCGGCGCGATCTCTTTTGTTTGTTCAACAGTTGTTGTAAACGTATTGAGATTCCGGTTGTTCACACCGATAATCTCAGGAGTGAATAGGTGTAAGATCTTTTCTAGTGTATGTGCTGCATGTACTTCAACGAGGACATCCAGTCCTTTTTCTTTCGCTTCTGTATAGAGCTCATACAGCTTTTGCGGCTCAAGCACCTCTCCAATTAATAAAATGGCATCTGCCCCTATCCGTTTCGATTCTTCTACTTGTATAGAGTCAATAATGAAATCTTTTCTTAAAATAGGACGTGTGATGTGTTCTTTAATAAGAGACAAATATTCGTTTTTCCCTTGGAAAAACGGTTCATCCGTTAAGACAGATAAACAATCTGCATTTGATGCTTCGTATGCTTTTGCTGTCTGTAAAGGATCAAAATGAGGCTGAATGATGCCTTTGGAAGGAGACGCTTTTTTCACCTCAGCAATCAGTCCGATCGAGCGGTGAGGATTCATAAGGGCTTCTTTAAATGATTGTCTTTCATAATGTCCTTCCTCAGGTAATTGCAAGGTTTGCACATGTTCTTTTTTACGGGCGATAATTTGATTAAGCATAGATCTCTTCCTCTTTCGTTTTTTGTTTTAGACGGGCTAATTGTTCTTTAGCTGATCCGTTTTTGATCGTTTCTAATGCTTTCATTGTGCCTGCCATCAGACTCTCTGCTTTTCCTGCCACATATAATGCGGCCCCAGCATTAAGCGCTGTAATATGAAGCGGTGCTCCACCCGCTTGATAATTCAATATATTCTGAATCAATTTGGCGCTTTCTTCTGGTGATTGGACCTGAATGTCTGATAAATTCCCTTTTTCAAGTCCGAAGTCTTCTGGGTTTAACGTATATTCTGTCATGACACCTTTTTTGAGTTCAATGATGTATGAATTTGCTGTAATGGTTAATTCATCCAGCCCATCATCTCCGCAAACAAACAGGACATGTTCTGGCTCTAAAGGAGCAAGAGCTTTCGCCATAAGCTTTGCCTTTTCCTTTGCATACACACCGATGATTTGCTTTTTGGCCTGCATCGGGTGGCAAAGCGGTCCTAATAAGTTAAATACCGTCCGAAATCCGAGCTGCTTGCGTACGGTGGCTACTTGTTTCATAGAAGAATGATAGAGCGGTGCAAATAAAAAGCCCATGTTTTTCTGCTGTATTTGCCGTCTTGTTTCTTCAGGTGTGGATTGAATTTGAATACCAAGACATTCTAGCACGTCAGCACTCCCGCTTTTAGAGGAGACAGAACGATTTCCGTGCTTGGCGATTTTCGCCCCAGCAGCCGAAGCAACGATGGCAGCGGCTGTTGATATATTAAATGTTGATAAACCGTCGCCTCCTGTCCCGCACGTATCAACGACATCAAGTGACCTTTCTACTGGTGCTGCATGCTGCCTCATGGCTTTCACGAAGCCTGTCATTTCTTCGGCGGTTTCTCCTCGATGCGCTAAAATAGATAGACTAGCAGCGACTTCAGCATCTGTTAACGAGCCGCTCATCATATCATGCATCAGGCCATTCGCTTCTTTTTCTGATAGTTTTCCTCCATTAACAAGAGCTGATAGTCGTTGATTCATTTGGCACACTCTCCTTTTCTGAGAAAATATGTTCAGCAAGCTGAATGGCTTTTAGAAGTGCTCCTGCCTTATTACATGTCTCTTCCCATTCGTTTTCTGGAACGGAATCAGCGACAATGCCGGCACCTGCTTGTATAGAAGCAGTCTGATGTTTGACGCTCATTGTGCGAATGGTAATACAGGAATCGATATTGCCGTCGAAACCAATATAGGCAATACAGCCGCCATACGTCTCTCTTGGCTCAGGCTCCATTTCGTTTAATAATTGCATCGCCCTAATTTTTGGGGCGCCTGTCAATGTGCCTGCTGGAAAAGCGGACATAAGTGCGTCTACTGGATGTGTATCCTGCTTCAGCTTCCCTGTCACAATAGAAATAATGTGCATGACGTGCGAAAAATTCACGACTTTTGTAAAAGTTGGGACAGACACACTGCCGTATTCTGCCACACGTCCCACATCATTTCGAGCCAGATCCACCAGCATGTAATGTTCTGCTTTTTCTTTTTCATCATCGAGCAACTCTCTTGCTAGTGCATCATCTTCTTCTTTTGTCATTCCTCGTTTTCTTGTACCAGCAATTGGATGGATTTCTAAGTGTCCATTTTTCGCATGGATTAATCGTTCTGGCGAGCTTCCCACTAAGTCTCGATCTTTTAATTTCATAAAATACATATACGGTGATGGATTGACGATCCGAAGCACACGATATAATTCAAATGAGCTCACTGTCACTGGAATGTCAAAACGCTGAGAAAGTACACCCTGGAAGATATCACCCGCTCGAATATACTCCTTGATTTTTTCGACATCCTTTAAAAATTTTGCTTTTTCATAGGTAGACGTCACCTGTTCAAAAGAAGGGGATTCATTCATATTCCCTGAGATAATCAATTCTTTCATATCAATTTTTGTATGAAGCTGCTGTATCATCAGTTCAAGCTGCTTTTGATTTTCTCGATAAACCAGAATTTTTTCTTCCTCTGTTTCATGACCGTTCAGCTGCGTGTACTGAATAAAATGAACTTGGTTTGTTTCGTGATCAAATGCGATCATTGTTTGGCAAACAAATAATGTGCAATTATCTGTTGTTGATGCATTCGGATGCGGCTTGACAGACGGCTCAATGTTTGGAATGAGGTCGTAACTTAAGTACCCTACGGCTCCGCCAGTAAATGGGATATCAATTTCAGGTGTCTTGATTTGATATTGCTCTTTCATCCAGTCAAGCAACTCTTTCAGCTCCGCTTTTTGCATCACTGACTTTCCCGCAGCGTCACGAGCAATATAATGGTCTTGCTCGTCATGTAATGTTAAAAAAGGATGTAATCCGATAAAGGAATATCTCGACCAGCTAGAAGATTCGTCTTTGCTTTCTAGCAAATACACAATATCCTGTTTCAGTTTCTCAACAATTTGAATAGGTGAGAGCGTATCAACTGTAATGGTTTCAACAATCGGGATGGTTTTGTAAAACTGACTGTCTCTTAAAAATTGGGTAAGATTTGATTGGGATTTCATAAGCACACTCCTTAAATGGATTTAAGGAGAATGAGGGGACATCTTGAGGATTTGTTTGAGTATACGAAATAAGCCTAAAAGAGGCTTCGCTCTTTTAGGCAGTATGATTAAATAGAAGTATCGTATCTCTGCTCAACTCTACTCATCTCAACTACCCTAGTCTCATTCTCATCTTCTCTAAGCTTGCAATGCCGTTCACACCTGTGTGTAAACTTCGGCTGTTCATATCGTATTATAATTCCTTGTTTTTTGTCAACTGTAAATCAGGCCGAAGCGTGACAGCCTCTTCCAAGTATACGTGCTGGATGTCTTCCTGCTTGACATCTGTCTGAACGGTCATTAAAACGCGAATACACTTCTTTAGACCTCCATCAATGTCAAGCTCTTGCATACAAGTGACAGGCACATAGGTCCATCCTTCAAACTGCCTGAGTGCTTTTGCTGGAAAAACAGAGTGAATATCTTGTGTAGCTGAAATCAAGATCTGCACGACACGCTCTGGATCTACTTGATTTTTTGAAATGATCGCTTCTAGCAGCTGCTTCGTTTTGGTTAACACTTCTGTTTCTGTATCTTCTGTCACAGTTGTAGCCCCGCGTATCCCGCGAAACATCATAGACAGCCCTCCTCCCGTTTCCATTCTTCGAGCCAGTGATACAGCTCATCTTTTGTGAAAGATTGCAGGGTGACGTCTCCAACTTGTTTTAGCAAAACAAACTGAACACTCCCGCCTCTTGCCTTCTTATCACCAATCATGCGATCGACAAATGTTTTGGTTGAAATCGTTTGTGTGACTTGTACTGGGAACCCTAGTTCTTTCATCCACACTTTAAGTTTCTCACGATCTAGGCTGAGTCCTTGCTCTTTTTCACTGACATATAAAGCAAACTGCATGCCAATTGCAATGGCATCTCCATGCGTGATCGCACCGTATCCATACTCCGCTTCAATGGCATGCCCTAGTGTATGACCTAAATTCAAGTATGCCCGCACACCTTGTTCTTTTTCATCTTCTTCAACAATGGATGCTTTCACTTGAATCCCTTGATAAAGCATATGTGCCAGTTCATCCTTTGATAATTCTGTCAACGAACGAATGGACATCAGTTCTGATAAAAAGACTTCACTTGAAATCAGTGCATGTTTTATCACTTCTGCAAAGCCTGATCTCAGCTCTATTGGTGAGAGTGTCTCTAGCATACTTGTATCATAAATGACAGCAGCCGGTTGATGAAACGCACCAATTAAATTTTTGCCGAGCGGATGATTGATTCCGGTTTTTCCGCCGACTGCACTATCATGTGCAAGCAGCGTGGTCGGCACTTGAATAAAATCAATGCCTCTCATATAAGTGGCAGCAGCAAAGCCAGCCAAGTCTCCAATCACCCCGCCGCCTAATGCAATGATGCATGAGGAGCGGTCGAGTTGAAATTGGATGGCTTTCGTATGAATCTGCTCAAACTGCGCAAAAGATTTTGATTGCTCTCCGTTTGGCACCACTACTTTGTGTACAGACCATTTCTGTTTAAGTAATTGAACCATTTCATCTCCATAAAGGGCATCGACGGCTGAATCTGTCACGATAAAGAGCTTCGTGTAGGATCGCCCAGTGGAAGTAATCAAGTCTACGATATTTTGTCTAATCCCATCACCGATATATACAGGATAAGTGGCTGAAGACGTCTTCACTTCCAGTGTTTTCATTAAAACTCCCTCTGAAGCTGGCGCATTTTGTCCACATTTTCTTTAATGCGGTCAATTTGATCAAGACCAAACTGCTCAACCACTGCATTGGCGATTTCCCATGCAACGACTGCTTCTGCTACAACACTTGCGGCTGGAACAGCACAGCTGTCAGAACGCTCAATACTTGCAGAGAAAGGTTCTTTTGTTTCAATATCCACGCTTTGCAATGGTTTGTATAAGGTTGGGATTGGTTTCATAACCCCTCTTACGACGATTGGCATGCCAGTTGACATTCCGCCTTCAAGACCACCTAAACGGTTTGTTTTTCTCGTATAGCCTTTTTCTTCATCCCAGATGATTTCATCATGAACTTCACTGCCATTTTTAGAAGCCGCCTCAAAGCCAATACCGAATTCAACACCTTTAAAAGCGTTGATACTCAGTACTGCACCCGCAAGCTTGCTATCCAGTTTGCGGTCATAGTGCACATAGCTGCCGACTCCAACTGGCATCCCTTCAACGATGACTTCGACAATACCACCAATTGAATCGCCGTTTTTCTTCGCTTCGTCAATGGCATCCATCATTTTTTGACCAGCTTCACTGTCATAGCAGCGAACAGGTGATTCTTCTGTTACTTTTTGCAAATCTTCAATAGATGCATAAGCGGTATGGGAAGCTTTTACTCCACCAATTTCAAGGACGTGACCAGCCACTTTGATTCCAAGGTGAGCCAAAATTTGTTTCGCTACTGCACCTGCTGCTACACGAACCGTTGTCTCGCGTGCTGATGAGCGCTCTAATACGTTTCTCATATCACGGTGACCATATTTAATCGCACCATTTAAATCCGCATGCCCTGGTCTTGGACGAGAGATTTGACGCTTCATTTCACTCTCTTCTTCTTCAGTAATTGGCTCTGCACCCATGACCTTTGTCCAGTGCTTCCAATCATTATTTTCAACAACAAGTGCAATAGGAGAACCTAATGTTTTCCCGTGGCGGACACCACTTAACACTTTCGCTTGGTCTTTTTCAATCTGCATTCTTCTTCCGCGGCCATGACCTTTTTGTCTTCTAGCCAGTTCATAATTGATGTCATCCTGCTCTATGTAAAGTCCCGCTGGAACTCCTTCAATAATTGTGGTCAGTTGTGGACCATGTGATTCACCTGCTGTTAAGTACCTCATGACTTATTCTCCCTTCATCGCATTAACGCTTTTAAGTAAAACTATGATAACATACTTCCTACTAAAAAGTCAGCTACTACCCCTTCTTTTGATAAAAGAAAGTATCAGCAGAGGTTAATCCAAACTTTTCTGGGTGAAAAATTTGTTCTGTAGAACCAACAAATAATACGCCGTTTTGCTTTAAACTGCTGCTCATTTTTAAGTAAATTTCTTCTTTCGCCTCTTCTGTAAAGTAGATGAGGACATTTCTGCACACGATGAGATCCAGCTGTTTTTCATATGGATCTGCTAAAAGGTTGTGTTTCTTAAATTGAATGTGCTTTCGAATCTCATCCTTCACCGTGTAAAATGAAGAATCTTCTTTGGTGAAATATTTTTGCTTGATTTGATCTGGCACCTCTTGCAAAGATCGTTCATGATATCTTCCTTTTTGCGCAGATTGCAGGACTTTATCATCTATATCTGTTGCAATAATTTGGAAGTCCTTCACAAGCGGATGGCTTGATAGCAACATTGAGAGTGTATACGGCTCTTCTCCAGTTGAGCAAGCTGCACTCCATATTTTTAGGGTGCCGCTGTTTTTTGAAAGCAGCGGCAGGATTTTTTGATCAAGTACTTCCCAGCGCTGATAGTTTCGGTAAAATTCTGACACATTGATCGTCATTCGATCCATCGTTTCATCTAATAGCGCTTTGTCCTTTTCAAGAGCAGACGCAAATCCCTCAAAATCTTTATATCCTTTTTTATCATAAAGAGATGTTAATCTTCGTTTCATTTGTGCTTCTTTATATAAATTCAGATCTACCCCAGTTAGTTTTTTCCATTTTCCAACAAATACTTGATACTGATCCATCAATGTCCTCTCCTGTCTCATCTATCTTTGTCCTAGTATAGCTGTTTTTATCATAAATTTGTATCATCTCATGCGAAAATTCGTATAGAAATCTCAATATAAAAAAGCCAAAGTGATCATTTGATGAACACTTTGGCTTGAACATTAATAAATCCAGCTTGAGATCGTTTGATCCCAGTTTGTCAGTTCTTCTTGTTTAAAGAAAAGGTTGATTTCTCTTTCGGCACTTTCTGGTGAGTCTGAGCCATGGATAATGTTTTTGCCAACAGTTAATCCATAGTCGCCTCTTATTGTTCCTGGAAGCGCTTCCTTCGGATTTGTCTTTCCAATTATCTGCCTTGTTACGTCTACGACTTGTTCACCTTGCCATACCATCGCAAATACAGGTCCTGACGTAATAAAGTCAACCAATTCACCGAAAAATGGTTTTTCTTTATGCTCTCCGTAATGTGTTTCTGCTACTTCTTTTGGAATGCTCATGAGCTTTGCTCCAACAAGCTGAAGCCCCTTTTTTTCGAATCTTGACACAATTTCACCGATTAATTGTCTTTCCACACCATCAGGTTTGACCATAAGAAATGTTTTGTCCATATACGTTTTCCACCCCGTCGTTATGTATGTATAGGCTTACAATGTTACAAAGTGATCGTATCATTTTTTTTTATAATAATCAATTTTTGACAAAAAATTTCACAAAAAAACCAATCAACGAAACGTTGATCAGAATTTTCGTTTACCTATATATTTTGCAATCGACGCTAATGAAGATTTAGCCCGCCCGCGCGGAAGTTGATCGAGCTGTTCAAATGCTTTTTTCAAATACATTTCACTCACTCGAATGGAACGGTCGATCGCATCTGTTTGTTTGAGATGTTCAATCACAGGTTTCAGCTGCTTTTCCGTCGTTTCACTATTGATCAGCTTCAACTGACCTTCTAACGTCGGGTTCTGAAGCGCGTATAAAACGGGAAGAGTGACATTTCCTTGTAAAAGGTCCCCGCCAACAGGTTTGCCTAATTCTTCTTCAGTTGATGTAAAATCAAGGACATCATCAATGATCTGGTACGACATACCAACATAGTACCCAAACCAGTAAAGGGCTTTATGTGTTTTTTCATCTGTTCCAGCTGCAATCGCACCTAATTGGCAGCTGCCTGCAATAAGCAAGGCTGTTTTTCGTTTAATTCTTCTTAAATATGTACGAAGGTTTTGGTCCATGTTGTATTTATCTTTGACTTGTTCTATTTCCCCAAGACAGAGCTCGACGACCATTTTTGACAAAATTTCATGTGCCATCGGGTGATTGATTTTCGTCATGTACTCGAGTGACCTTGCAAATAAGTAATCCCCCGTGTACATCGCAATTCTGTTGTCCCATTTTGCTTTAATCGTCGGTTTTCCTCTTCTCAGTTCTGCATCATCAATGACATCGTCATGGACAAGTGATGCCATGTGGATTAATTCAAGCGCTACGGCTACATATTTAATTTTATTAATATCATAGTCACCAAACATGCCTGAAAGGAGAACAAAAACGGGGCGGATTCGTTTTCCGCCCGCTTGCAGCAAATGAAGACCGGCTTCACTTAATAATGCATAATCAGAGCGAACGGTTTGTTCAAGCTCTTTTTCAATTATATCGATATCATGATTTAGAAAAGAAATCATTGCTTTTAGTTTCATTATTTTCACCCAAATATCGTTTATTCAAAGCTTCTTTCCGATATGTGTTGCTGCTACACCGCCTGTAAATGGATGATACGAGACATCAGACAGACCGGCCTCTTCAAAAAGAGACGCCAGTTCTTTCATGCCAGGGAACGTTTTGGCTGATTCTTGAAGCCATGAATACTCCTGATAGCTTTTGGCAAACAGCTTGCCAAAGAGCGGCATGATGTATTTGAAATAGACATAATACCCTTGTTTAAACCCAATCATCTCAGGCTGTGATGTTTCAAGGCAGACAACCATTCCACCGGGTTTTACCACTCGTGTCATTTCCTTTAGCACTGTTAAGTAATCAGGGACATTTCGAAGGCCAAAACCGATTGTGACATAATCAAATGAGTTGTCCTCAAAAGGAAGCTCCATTGCATTGCCGTGGAGCAGCTCAATTTGATTGTAGCCGCCTGTTTTCACCTTCGTTTCGCCAACACTCAGCATATTTTTACTAAAGTCAAGGCCTTTGACCTCGCCTGTTTCTCCAACAGCGTCTGCAAGAGCAATCGTCCAATCGGCAGTTCCGCAGCATACATCTAGTGCTTTGGCTCCTTTTTGAACATTCATGAGCTTCATTGTTTTATCGCGCCATTTTTTATGCTGTTTAAAGCTAATGACAGAGTTCATTTGGTCATAGTTTTTATAAATTTTTTCAAATACACCGTGTACTCGCTGTTCTTTTGATTGCTGCATGACTTACCCTTCTTCCACTTTCTGATGGTACGCAGGTTCATTTTTCATATGATCCAAGCGATTTAATAGCTCTTTTTGAACGATCGGAGATGAAACTAGATGCTCCTTGATTGATCGTTTGGCCTTTTCATAGCCTTCACTTTCAAAGTTGTCAAAACATGTATAGGCGTCCGTATAGCTATCGTTCAAAAAAAGTTTTAAATGTTTGTCGTCTTCTGCTTGTTTCATAAAACGTTTATAAACAAGGAAGCGACTTGCAATTTCATTCCAATGCGTCAATTGAAAGTGCTCAGAAATTCTTTGGAATAGCGCAGATTCTACTGTAGCAACACTTTTATAAAAGTGGGCTGCATCTTGAATGGATCGATCATATAGTCTAATTTTATGTTCATTAATCTCTTTGATCGCCGTGGCGAGAGTACGGATCATGTAAATATCTTTCATGTCAGAGAGAAGAGAGTAATAGAGACCGCTGAAATAGTCTCCTGCTAGGATGGTCAACTGACGATTTTTGAACTCGTCTTGTTTGATGGCTGCAGCAGTTGTGACTTCGTCATGGGTATCAAGGGCAATTTGCACAAGCATCGCCGTTAAAATATAATTTTCTTTTTTCTCAGCATCGATTTGAGCTTCATCAAACATTGCATGAAAAAGAAGGAGCTTATCTTCATCGATGAGCGGCGCACGCAAATGCTTCGCCAAATAAGGATGAGAAAGCTTTTTGTTTAATTTTATATTCAGATTAGATAAAATTCCGTAGATGTCTTGCAAAGATATCACCCTTGTCCCAAAAATTACAGTTTCATATGTAGCTCTCTACATTGTATAGAGATTTATTATACCATATCAGGCCTGACTTTCATGCTATCAAGTGCATAGTCGTGCGTTATTTCTTTGCTTCGCTTTGAATTTCACCGAAGCTTGTTTGAATGACAGCATCGCCCCGCACTTTGATGGCTGATGTGTGCTCAGTAAATTGTGCGATAATGACTTCACCTTTATCGAGCTTTTCGGAATGGTGAAATCTTGTATCGGAACCTCTAGTTAAGCCGATCACATTGACACCATTATCAATGGCTTTAATCACCACAAAATCAGATGCTTTATTTTCACTCAATCTGTTCACCTTCCATCTATGGATTAGTCGTTTTTAATAAATGAAAGCACTTCTGCTCTTGCTGCCGCATCATTTGCAAATGTACCGCGTACGGCTGAAGTGACTGTTTTAGCGCCGGGCTTCTTCACTCCGCGCATCGTCATACACATATGCTCTGCTTCAACGACAATCATCACACCATGTGGATTTAAAGTTTCCACCATACTATCTGCAATCGTTGATGTAATGCGCTCCTGAAGCTGCGGGCGCTTTGCCACGGCTTCTACTGCTCTCGCCAGCTTGCTGAGTCCCGTTACTTTTCCGCCGCGCGGAATATAAGCGACATGGGCTTTGCCATAGAATGGCACAAGATGGTGTTCACACATTGAATGAAAAGCAATATCTTTCACAAGAACAAGTTCTTCATGATCTTCACCAAAAATGGTTTTAAAATGTTCTTTTGGATCTTCATTTAATCCCGAGAACACTTCTTCATACATTTTTGCTACTCGTTTTGGGGTATCAAGAAGTCCTTCACGATCTGGATCTTCTCCGATTGCTTTTAATATATCGCGTACCGCGTGTTCGATTAATTCTTTATTTATTTCACTCATGTATTATATCCTCCAAAGGCGATTACATTTCATTCAGATTCTAGCACACTTCAGATCCTAAAAGCAAAGGAGAGCGTTCTAAACAAACCATTTGATTCAAAAGGAAAAGCCCCTTATCAAAGGGGCTTTTCTAGACCAGTGTGAAACTGTATATGTATAACTCCTTCAATAGGATCATTACACATAACGATTATTTACCTGCCACCGCGTCTTTAAGTGCTTTACCGGGTTTGAAAGCAGGTACTTTGCTTGCAGGGATTTCGATCTCTGCACCAGTTTGTGGGTTACGTCCTTTACGAGCTGAACGCTCACGTACTTCAAAGTTACCAAAACCAATAAGTTGGATTTTGTCACCATTTTTAAGTGCATCTAAAATTGTATCAAAAACAGAATCAACTGCTTTTGTCGCGTCTTTTTTAGATAACTCGCTTGCTTCAGCAACCGCGTTAATAAGTTCTGTCTTGTTCATGCCTTTCACCTCCTCCCAAAAATATGCATTCAATAGATTGTTATCATTTCTTCACAATTCATCTTCTTTCTATACACTTTTTTTGAAAAAAAGAGCGTCTAGAAAGCGTCATACATGGCTTTTCATTAGAAAACTTCTCTTTGAAGGAATGTTTGTCCAACAAAGTGAAGATTTTCTGTAAGTAGATTAACACATATGAAATACCATATCAAGCATTTTAAAGGGAAGAATCCTTATTCGTCAAGGATTAAGGGCACTTTTGCGAACGAATATTCCTAATTTCAGCCTGAATCTGACTAATCTTTATACAATTGTCTTTTTATGACTTCACCCGCACGCAAAAAAAGACCCCCATCAATGAGAGGTCTCACATCCTATAGAATAATCGCGATCAGACCGCCTGATCCTTCGTTAATAATTCGTTCAAGCGTTTCCTTTAGTTTATACCTTGCATTTTCCGGCATCAGCGAGAGTTTTGCTTGAATGCCTTCTCTGACAAGCGAGCTGAGTGAGCGTCCAAATATATCGGAATTCCAGATAGAAAGCGGATCATCCTCAAAGTCTTGCATTAAGTATCGGACGAGCTCTTCACTTTGTTTTTCTGTTCCGATAATCGGCGCAAACTCACTTTCTACATCTACCTTAATCATATGAATAGATGGTGCGACTGCTTTTAATCTGACGCCGAATCTTGATCCTTGCCTAATGATTTCCGGCTCATCTAAACTCATATCCGACAAAGCTGGTGCCGCAATTCCATAACCAGTCTGCTTCACCATTTTTAAAGCGTCAGACACTTGATCATACTCCGTTTTCGCATGTGCAAAATCTTGCATGAGCTCAAGAAGGTGATCTTTGCCCCTAATTTCCACACCAACCACTTCTTTTAGGATATGATCATATAGATCATCCGGCGCATACAGATCAATTTCTGCGATCCCTTGACCCATTTCAATGCCTGCTAAGCCCGCTCTTTCGATAAAATCGAATTCACTGAACTGACCTACCACTCGGTCAACATCTCTTAATCTCTTAATATCCTTGACGGTTTCTTTCACTGAATCCTGATAACTCTCTCTTAGCCAATGATCTTCTTTTAGTACCATGACCCAGCTTGGCAGGTTCACATTCACCTCAAGCACTGGGAATTCATATAATGCTTCACGAAGTACACTGAGGACGTCTTGTTCTCTCATACTTTCGACACTCATCGCGAGTACAGGAATATCATATTTTTGACTAAGTTCCTGCCGCAGTGCTTCTGTTTCAGGGTGATAAGGTCTAACAGAGTTGATCACCATAATAAACGGCTTTCCAACTTCTTTGAGTTCGTCAATGACACGTTCTTCTGATTCAATATAGTCATGTCTTGGGATTTCCCCAATAGATCCATCTGTTGTAATCACAACACCAATGGTTGAATGCTCTTGAATGACCTTGCGTGTACCAATTTCCGCTGCTTCATGAAACGGGATTGGCTCTTCATACCACGGCGTATTAATCATTCTCGGACCATTTTCATCTTCATATCCGCGTGCACCAGGCACGGTGTAGCCTACACAATCGACAAGCCTAATGTTGACATCCAGGCCGTCACTCACGTGAATGGATGCCGCTTGATTTGGCACAAATTTTGGCTCTGTGGTCATAATGGTTTTTCCTGCTGCGCTTTGCGGCAATTCATCCTGTGCTCTTGCACGGTCTGCCTCATTATTGATATTCGGGAGCACCACGAGCTCCATAAACTTTTTAATAAACGTAGATTTCCCTGTACGAACGGCTCCAACGACTCCTAAATATATATCGCCTCCTGTTCGTTCAGCGATATCCTTGAAAATATCGACTTTTTCCAAGTGATCCCCTCCCGGACTTGCTATCCTCGTTTTCAAATAAAATACTCTATACTTCAATCAAACGGTGCTTGAAAGGTGTCAGGACAATATATGTGTATGACGTTGTCCTATTTGAATATGACACCTTTTTTGTTTTGAGAGTATGTTTAGCCATAAAAAAACCTTTCTCCTCATTTATATGCAGAGGAGAAAGGTTCATTCTTGTTTATGACGTCTTTTTTTCTAAAAAAGCCGGCTCACCTTTTTTGTTGATCGTATATGGAACAGAAAACGCCGGTACAAACGGGGTTTCCTGCCAATAGACATCTTGAATATTTTCACCTGGTTTCAGCTTTTGTTTCGTATTTTTCAAAATCTGGGCAAAATCACTGCGATAGTCAACATAGATTTCGCCATTTGAGGAAATCAGTAATGGAAGTGATTCACCCGTGACAGGGCTCGTCACTGTAGGCGGTGCTTTTAACCCTAGTTTTTTTTCATTTAACGTATATAAATCTTTGGATACTACTTTGCCATATGGCGGATATGTATGTTCATCTTGATATATTTTGATCCTCAGACGTAATTCACTGATCGTTTGTGTCATTTTGACATCAAGCAGTTTCACCGTTGGGTTTTGTTCGACGTCTGTGAGGACATAGATATATTCGCCCCCGCCTTCAAAAGATGTCGACGGTACATCGTGTAAATATCTTGGTGACAGACGCTTAAAGTCAATGACATACTTCTGATAAATCGGTGTGTCGCCTTCTTTTGTTTCAATCGGTAAAAGGCCATTTGTCGCTTTTTGAAAGTCTTCAATCGCTGTCTGCACACTTTGCAGCTGCTCTTTATATGGCACGCGGTTTTCAGCTTTGCGATTCTCTGGATAGAGGCACCCCGTAAGTAAAATAAGTGTTAACAGCATGACACTGATTTTTGCTTTGATCATCACATTCTTCCTTTTTCTTTATTCATTGACCGGCCCGCTAACTACAACTAAAAACACAATGATACCTGATATGAGCATTAAGCTGTACGCAACAGTCGAAGCTGTTATTTTCAGAAATCGGCTCTTCAGCTTAAACCTACTCAGATAAATGGTTACAACGGCTAAAAACATGAGCCCCATTGAACCAAGCGCAAACCACATCTTGATTAAAGCAAAACTCATCGTGCCTGTCCCCCTTTAATATAAACGAATTGTAAGCGTTTATATTTCATTCTAAACCAAAATTAAGTAAAATATCAATCATTTTTCCAATCATTCAGAAAAAAGTGAATAAAAAAACTGAAGCAAAGAGGGGGACTCTGCTTCAGTCATTAGGTCGACTATTTTTCCTCATTCTGTAGAGGCAAAGCTCTATTCAAACTTCATTGTTATGTTATGCAAGTCTTCCCCTTCTTGCATCCTCTACACGCCTAAGTTCAGTCTTCCAATTACTTTGTTTGGTTTTCGAACATGTTCACAAGGTCTTCCATCTCATGTGTTTTCACACGTGCCATCAAGGATTCTACAGCATCGTCAACCTTTTTCCCTTCAAATAGGACGCCGTAAAGAGCCTCTGTAATCGGCATGCTGACCTTGTATTCTTTGGAGAGCTGATAAGCGCCTTTTGTTGTGCGGACGCCTTCGACAACCATCCCCATTTTTTCAAGCACTTCTTCGAGCTTATATCCTTTACCGAGTAAATTACCGCAGCGCCAGTTACGCGAATGAACACTTGTACATGTGACAATCAAATCTCCAACACCTGTTAATCCGGCAAACGTAAGAGGGTTTCCTCCCATTTTTGTGCCGAGGCGGGCGATTTCAGCAAGCCCCCTTGTGATGAGCGCTGCTTTCGCATTATCGCCATATCCGAGTCCATCTGTGATCCCTGCCGCAAGAGCGATGATGTTTTTCAGCGCCCCGCCAATTTCCACCCCAATCACATCAGGGTTGGTGTACACTCTAAAATGATTGTTCATGAACAAATCTTGAACAAATTGAGCTGCTTCAATATTTTCTGACGAGACAGTCACAGTTGTCGGATGACGCAAGCCAACTTCTTCAGCGTGACTTGGTCCTGACAGGACAACCACTGCTTCCCTTTTCGCTTCTGGGACTTCTTGTTCAATCATTTGAGAAATTCTAAGAAGCGTATCTGGTTCAATTCCTTTACTGACATGAACAAATGGCACCTTTGACGTAATGAACTCATTGGCCTGTTTCAATACTTCTCGAATAGCCTTTGTTGGCACAGCGACAATAATCGCATCTGTCCCTTCTAGTGCCTGTTTCATATCTGTTGTCGCTTGAATAGACGCTGGCAATGCAACATTAGGCAAGTAATCATGATTTTCATGTTTCTCATTGATTTGATCAATTAATTCTTGTCTATGTCCCCACATGTGTACATCATGATGATTATCAGCTAATACAAGCGCAAGAGCTGTTCCCCAGCTCCCTGCTCCAAGTACTGAAATTTTCTTCATCCTGCTCACCCTTTTTATTTTCTCGCTCTCGCAAATATTTTAATTGGTGTTCCTTCAAAACCAAATGCATCTCGAATTCGGTTTTCTAGGAAACGCTCATAAGAAAAGTGCATAAGTTCTGGATCATTTACAAACACAACAAAGGACGGCGGTTTGATCGCCACTTGTGTTGCATAGTAAATTTTCAGACGCTGTCCGTTATGGGTCGGCGTTGGGTTCATTGCTACGGCATCCATGATAATATCGTTTAGAATGTTAGTTTGAACGCGCATCGCATGATTTTCACTAGCGGTAATGATTGTTGGCATTAACGTGTGAATTCTCTTTTTCGTAAGAGCAGACATGAATAAGACAGGTGCATAATCAAGGAATTGAAAATGCTCGCGAATGTTTTGCTCAAATTCCTTCATTGTACGCTCGTCTTTTTCAACAGCATCCCACTTGTTCACAATGATCACAACGGCTTTACCCGCTTCGTGTGCGTAGCCGGCAATACGTTTATCCTGTTCAATAATGCCTTCTTCACCATCAAGAACAACAGCGACAACATCCGATCGATCAATGGCTTTCAACGCACGGAGTACACTGTATTTCTCTGTTGTTTCATATACTTTCCCTTTTTTTCTCATACCGGCTGTGTCGACAATGACAAAGTCACGTTGGTTGTACGTAAACATTGTATCTACAGCGTCTCTTGTTGTACCAGCGATGTTGCTGACAATGACACGTTCTTCACCGAGCATCGCATTCACCAAAGAGGATTTCCCTACATTTGGGCGGCCGATTAAGCAGAACTGGACCACTTCTTCATCATACTGTGTATCTGGTAAGTTTTTGAAATGCTCTGCGACAGCATCAAGCAGATCACCTAGACCGAGTCCGTGCGTTCCAGAAATCGGATACGGTTCGCCAAATCCAAGTGCATAAAAGTCATACACGTCGCTTCTCATTTCAGGGTTGTCCAATTTATTGACAGCAAGTACGACAGGTTTTTTCGTGCGATATAAAATTTTTGCGACTTCTTCATCCGCAGATGTGACGCCATCTCTTCCATTGACCATAAAGATAATAACATCCGCTTCATCCATTGCGATTTCAGCCTGATGGCGAATTTGCGCCAAAAACGGCTCATCTCCAATATCAATTCCACCAGTATCTATTAAATTAAAGTCATAATTTAACCATTCAGCAGAGCTATAGATTCGATCTCTTGTTACACCAGGTGTGTCTTCTACAATCGATATTCTTTCGCCTGCGATTCGATTAAAAATTGTAGATTTTCCAACGTTGGGCCTTCCAACAATGGCTACGACAGGTTTACCCATAGTACCCTTCCTTTCAATCCAGCCGCGATTCAATATGTTCATCATCATGTTTCAACCGGGATTTATAATTTTCATTCAGTTTTATGAAATAAACCCTTCAAACATGAAGGGTTCAACTTATATATTATATCAATTTTTAATCAGACCACAATGAATAACTTAAAAATGTTTGACGATCAAGTAAAGATCTTCTCCAATGCCGTGTGCAATTCCATCTAAAATGGCCTCTAAATTCATGGCATACATGTCGAGCTCTTCTTTATTTTCACAGAAAAAAACGGCTGTTCCGCCAATGACCCGCTCTTTATTTGTTGTCGCCACAGCCAATATAAATTGTTCAATGGTGTTCGCCATGCCCTATTACCTCACTTTCTTTTTAATGAAATCTGTCGGCATTCTAATGGCATTTTCTAAAATAGGCACCTCTTCTAATACACGGACAGCTAAATCTTCACGCTGCCATTGCGGTAAAATGAATACGCCAAGTGTGCCATTATTCAGATCACGTTTTGCGAGCGGACAAAGCGATGGTTCACCAGAATCTCGGTATACACCAAGCACGTTGGATAAATCAAATAAGATGGCTTGCCGCTGCCCAAGGTTTGCGATGGTTGTGGCCGAGTTAAAATTCTTCGGAGTCAAGATGAACCCCATTCCATGCTCTAAAATCAATTTTTGCTTTTCAGGCAGCCCGATATTCATAATGTAAATATCATTTACGTAAAGTCCTGCGCCGTCAAAACGAAGTTCCCCTTTTTGAATATTCACGATATCCTTTAATTGGCTCCCTGACATTAATAGTTTTGCCATGAAAAAACAAAGAATACCGACCACGGTCCCAACGACGAGCGAAAAGAAAATACAGGCGGTCGTTGTAATAAGGGCAGTAAGAATGGCAATATAATTTCGACTTTCAAAGGCGATCGCAATGCCTTCGATATATGTACTGCCTCGTGAGACAAGCTCATACGAATCCATTTGGGTCAATGTATTTCTTTCCATATTACGCACATCACGAAATTGCGTGGCTGCAAGCGTCAGAAAGGTAATGGCAGTGAATTCTTCCTGGATCAGTGCAGGCATAATAATAGCACCAAGGCCTGATGCGATAAAACCTAGCGCAATGTGAATCACTTGTCCATGAATATATGTGGGATATTGCCGATAATCAGTTCTTAGCATATAAAGCCTAGCCGCCATCCCAAAGATGACACCAATAATCACAGGAAACGTGTAATCCGTCATGTTGATTTTGCAGCCCCTTTTACTGGTTTTCTAGATGAACGGGTGTTCAAGAGTTTTTCAAGCTGACCTACACCTAATAGAAAGACAGCTCCTTGAACAGCCATGGAAAGAAACGAGAGATCTCCTATGACAATGGAAGATGTGAGGCGATGAATCGTAAGCGCATAAAGGGCTTCCCCCAGACATATAGCCATCATCCATAAAGTGATCCGTTCCGTTAACTGATGCCCATATGTTAAACACATCAAGATCAGCAAGGCAAATACAACCCAGTCCACCTTTATTATCGTGAACCAAACTGGATCATATAATGCAAAAATCATAAAAAAGGCATACGCACTGACCATGGAACCTAATTGCATGATTCGCATAATTCGATGAGCAGGCCGAAAGATCACGAATGACATGCAAGCATATAAAAAGGTCATCAAAAATCCTGCATTGATCCTAATGTCTAAAATAGAAACCATGACATGACTGCATATAATATGAATGAGAACACATACGCCCAGCACATTGCGCCACGTGCTTTTCTCCATGATAAATGTCACCATAATCCAAACGAACCATATTGACCAATAATAGTACAATGCCTCCAACCCTCATCACCTCAATTACATTATGGGAAAATCTCCAATTTTTAAACATATGAGAAGGTGCGGGATTTGCATGAAATAAACAAGAGGTGACACCCTAATAGTTGAGGAGGGATGTATGATGGGTAAGGATAGACAGGAAAAACGCCTTAAGGCGTCAAGAAGAGTTGAGTCTGACCGTGATCAATCCATTCATCACAAAGGGGCAACAACTTTAGAAGGCCCGGAAGACGCTCGCAAAAGAAATCAATAAAAAAAAGACATGTGATTACCACATGTCTCAGCGTGCAGACAAACCCTCGCATTCAGTGTCAGTCCTACGCATTGGTGCTCACGAATGTCAAATTCGCTCCGCAAAAAGCAGCTGTCTTTCATAGACAAAAAAGTTTTCTTTCACGCTGAAAAGAAGACAAAGGGCTACATTTCATTTAGTCCTTTGTCTTCTTATTTCTTAAACTATAGTACGTAGTATCCACGCCTCTTTCTTTCAGCCAATGACTTGTTTCCCCTGTAAGCACAATCGGAGCTTGCCTTAGCTCCTCCATTGTTTTCATGCCAAGTACTGTCATCAACATCTTCACATCATCTTGTAGATCAATGATATCAGAGATGAGGCCCTTTTCTCCTCCACTCGTCAGGGATTTTAAGAAAAAGCCGGCTAATCCAACGGCAGACGCACCAAGAGCAATTGATTTTGTCACATCAAGAGCATCTTGAATGCCTCCAGAAGCTAGGACGGTTTGATCTGGAAAGGCTGTATGTACTTCAGCCAGACTCGCTGCAGTTGGAATTCCCCACTGGTCAAAATAGCGAAGTGCTTTTTGACGGCGCAGGTTCTCGATTTTAGAAAAATTCGTTCCCCCAAATCCACCTACATCAACACCAGCAACTCCAGCATCAAATAATTTCTTTGCTGTTTCCTTACTCATCCCAAATCCAACTTCTTTGACGACAACAGGCACCTCAATTGATTCAGTAATGGCTGAGATCCGCTCAACAGCACCTCTGAAATCACGATCTCCTTCAGGCATGACGATCTCTTGAATCACGTTTAAGTGAATTTGGAGCATGTTTGCCCCCAGCATGTCAACGGCATCCCGTGCTTGCTGAATTGTCGCCTCACTGCCCAAATTGGCAAAAACGAGTCCATCTGGATTCACCTTTCGAACCACTTCATACGTACGACGTTCGTCTGCATCTTTCAGTGCAGCCATTTGTGATCCGACTGCTACTGGAATATTGGTTTCCTTCGCTGCGATAGATAAAGAGCGATTAATCTCATAGGTCGATTCTCCGCCTCCACCAGTCATTGCATTGATAAAAATTGGCGAACCGAAAGTCAGTCCGCCAATTGTCGTATGTGTATCAATTTGTGATGTCGCAAGATCTGGTAAACTGGCGTGAACGAAGGAAACATCTTGTAAACCTGTTGCTGCATGCTGGCCAGTCGACAAAGCATGCTCAATATGCTGTTTCTTTCTTTCTGCTCGCGTCAATTTTGATCACCAAATTATTTTAGTTTATTGAGTTTATCACCAATCAGGTCACCAAGCTGGAATCCGCTTGTATTTTCTTCTTTCGCCTGGTATTGACGGTAATCCTCTTCGATTTGTTTTTCAGGATTCTCTTCTAATTCACGAATGCTAAGTGAAATGCGCTCTTCATCTTCATTGACATCAAGCACTTTCACTTTCACAGTCTGCCCTTCTTCAAGGACTTCTTGAGGAGTACCGATATGTTTGTGTGAAATTTGGGAAATATGCACAAGTCCTTCTACACCTGGCAGAATTTCAACAAATGCTCCAAAGCTCACAAGACGTTGAACGGTTCCTTCAAGAACATCACCTTGTTTTACCTTTTCACCAATTTGGCTCCAAGGTCCTGGTAATGTTTCTTTAATAGATAGTGAGATACGTTCGTTATCGCGGTCAACAGCAAGAACTTTGACTTTCACTTCCTGTCCTTCTTCAACAACGTCAGATGGCTTTTCGACATGCGCATGGGATAGTTGAGAAATGTGAACTAATCCATCAATGCCGCCAATGTCAACAAATGCACCAAAGTCAGTCAGGCGCTGCACTTTTCCATCAATCACACTGCCTACTGCAAGCTTTTGCAGGAAGTCTTGCTTCTTGTCTAATTGTTCTTGCTCAACGACTGCACGATGCGATAGAATCACGCGGTTTTTTTCGCGGTCAAGCTCTACCACAACAAGCGAGAGTGTTTTTCCTTTGTAGTCAGTGAAGTCTTCTACATAGTGTGCCTCAACAAGAGACGCAGGAATAAATCCGCGAACACCAATGTCGACCACTAGACCACCTTTGACAACGTCTTTTACTTCTGCTTCAAATACTTCTTTTGTTTCAAACTTTTTCTCTAGGTCTTCCCAAGCGCGGTCTGCATCAACAGCACGTTTCGATAAAATCAAAGCATCGTCTTCGACCTTTGTTACTTTAAGCTCTAACTCGTCGCCATCTTTCACGACATCTGATGCTTTTTCAACGTGAAGACTTGATAATTCACTGATTGGGATGATCCCAGGTTGTTTCACATTGACGATATCTACATTGACATGCTTGTCCTCAACTTTAGAAACAATCCCTTTCACTACATCTCCAACCTCTGGTACCTGAACATCGATTTGATTCATTTCCTCTGTCATTTCGATAACCTCCTTGGTCCAAACCTACACAGCTTAGTTAAAACGACTGGGTGAATATGTGTCTTAAGCATGATGATTACCAGCCGAGTATGTATTATAGAAACATTCAAATCAACAGAATTGCTTGAATGATCAATAAAAATAGTATTAGTATAAACTTCTAATAAAAGACCTTGTTTGTCAAGAGATAAACCTCTAACTTATAAAAGTTTTCTAAAATTTCTTACTGTTTTTCTACACGCTCTGCTGCATCTAAAATTTTACCTGCAACCTCTTGAATAGAAAGGGAAGTCGTGTCAATTTCGATGGCATCATCTGCTTTCTTCAGCGGTGATACCTCCCGCTCAGAATCAAGCTTGTCACGTCTTGCAATCTCTTCGATCAGCTGATCGTAGTTGACATCATAGCCTTTTTTCTGATTTTCTTCAAAACGACGTTTTGCTCTTTCCTCTACTGACGCAAGCAAGAAAATTTTCACTTCTGCATCTGGAAGAACATGCGTGCCAATGTCTCTTCCATCCATGACGACACCGCCTCGGTTCCCCAGCTCTTGCTGCCTGCGGACCATTTCTTCCCTAACAGCTCGATGCTTTGCAACAACAGAGACTTGATTGCTTACGCGGTCTGTTCTGATATCTTCTGTGACATCGATCGTGTCTAAATGTACTTTTTGACCTTCGTCAGTTGACACAAGTTCAATGACTGTGTTTTTCAATAACGCATCAAGTGCCTGTTCGTCTTCAAGGTCTACGCCTTGATTGAGTGCTGCAAGTGTAATTGCGCGGTACATCGCACCTGTATCGATATAAATATATGATTTTTTCGCTGCGACAATTTTTGCCACAGTGCTTTTTCCTGCTGCAGCAGGACCGTCAATTGCGATAGATAATTTCTTTTTCATAATACCTCTCCTTGATTGAATCTCCCTTATGAATTGTAACACGATCACCGCTCAAACGGGGGAATTTTCTATGAATCCTTTTGCTTAAATGTCTCAATCCAATCTTCAATGCTCATGTTATTCACACCCTCGTATTGTACGACTTTTGACAAAAATAGTTCTCCTTTCGTCAAGTGAAGGGTGACCTGAACCGCCAAAAGCAGAATGAGCTGAATGAGCACTGCTTTGAATAGCCATCTTTCCATTGTTTTCATACAAAAAGCCTCCAACGCTAGATTCTTTCTCTCTAGTATGGAAGCTTTTGACAACCTTTATTCTTATACTTTTTTCACACGTGTTAGAAGCTGCTGCTGGAAACAATACTTCATGATGTGTTGCTGGTGGTCGTTTGTGATTTCAGTAAATTCCATGATCGCTCTTGTTTTCTCCGTCTGTTCATCTTGATAAACACGATTCATTTCTGCAATCGCTTTAATTTTCACTGGTTCTTTAAGTGAAAGTTCAAACTCTGTGACGACCTCGCCATATTCTTTTAGTGAGACACCTTCTGGAACAGCAATTGCTACACCGCCAGCACTCATATTGACAATAAATGTGTCGAAGGTTTCTTCACCATTTTGCGTAATGGACGCTTTCACCATCGTATCCACTCGAAGATATTCTCTTCGCTGAAGCCGAATCATTTCTTCTTTTGGCGGAATCGAAACGACAATCATCGGGATATCTTCTTTTCTTTTCCCAATGACTTTGCTTGTACATTTGTATGGAATTTGATTTTCATCGAAAAAGAAGACGGTGATTTCTGTTTCTTGATTTAAATAGATCGTGCGCCCCGTTTCTTTATCAGCTGGATAATTAATGCAAATATCATCGTTATTATTTTCCAAAACTTTCGATTTTGCGGTTTTCACTTCTTTGTTCTCATTGACATACTCAATTGTGATTGCATCCCCTATTTGTAACATTCCTCATCACTCTTTTCATCTGTGAAATCGTATCCTCTCTTATATTAAACCATGTATAAAACAAAAGGAAAAGGCTTATTCGCCTTTTCCTCGCTCCCTTTTCTATAGGTCTTTATATATAGGTTCTGCATTTTTTAGTTTATCTACTCTTTCTTCTTTTCCAGTATCTGCATTAATGAACATTCGGTATGTGTCGTTTTTAATGGTTCCTAAAAACTCATAGCAGAGAACTTCCTCTGACATATCATTTTGAACAAGAGCTACATGTGTATCCTCGATCTTCACATGTTTATTTAAGGTCTTTTCAGCTTCTTTTCGAGAAATCTTTGGTGCTTTTATGTCACGTTTTCTGTGATTCATTAAATAGTCTTTCGCTGAGAATCCCACAACCTCACCATCATCTAAAGCGACTTTCATTCGAATACTATCTGGATAAAGCAATACGTTATTCTGTAAAGGTACATAGGTAAATACGCCGATATTATCGAATTGCGCACTCTCATCTAAATGAAATGATTCGGTATCGAATCCATGCTTCTTTAAGAAACTTAGTGCTTTTTCTGAGGCATCATTTAAACTGATTTTTTGTTTTTTCACTTCTCGGTTCTGAAGAAGATAGACAGGATGGCCGCCTTTTTCAGTCAAGTCTAAATAAAAGTTTGCCCGGTTGTCTGGGTCAGACATTGACAGGCTGTAGACATCACGGTTCGTTTTACTCCCACTTTTTCTCACCTTAAAATCTTTGTTGTGGTCAGGCGCGAATTGCTGGGCGATGCGAATCGCTTCTTTTTTTGAAATCTTTTGCCCTTTTAAGTGATTGTAGCCTTGCGTTTCTGATTCAGTTGACACATTTGTAGGGCCAAGATCAACATCTGCAAACGCATCAGCATTTCTTTCAACGGTTTTTAATCCGTCAATGATGGTGTTGTCGTTTTTTCGATCTCCATCAGCCAGTGCCATTTCAACATCCATCCATTTTAAATTTTTGTTGAGTACGAGATGCTGCACTTGTCTAAGTTCGTTTTGAATATCTGCCGCTTGATCATATAAAGTGGTAATGGTTTTGTGTGTATCTTTGTTTAATGGTTCATCTGATAAAGATTTAAGTGACGATTTGTAGCTAAAGTCACCGACATTCGCTAAAAACTCTTCTGTTTTGTTAAAAGGCATCAATGTGAGCGGAAGCTGACTGACATTGTTATGCGCTTCTGATGACATTCTCCATACATCTGCCAGTGCTGGAGATATAGATGTTTGGCTATTCATCGCAAGTGTTGCGCCAAGTTTATCGTGCAGCTGATCGACTTGATACGTTAAATCATGGAAGGCTCTTTGATAGTTGTTCTCTGCATGAAGCAGCACTGCATCTTTTTCTTGATGCTCTTTATAGCCCCAGTATCCTGTTGAGATGACAGCAATTCCTAAAATAGCAATCAATATTCCTCTGATCATTTATTTACACCTCTTTTTATTCACAGAAAATATGTTTCCCGATTCGTTTAATTTGTGGTCTTCCCCAAATCCATGGGCTTGTTGCTGTATCAGGATTAAAGTAATAAACGGCGCTTTCAGATGGGTCCCAGCCATTAATGGCATCAAATACTGCCTTTTTAGCGGTTTCATTTGGCGCCATATAAAATTGTCCATCTGCTACAGCAGTAAACGCAAGCGGTTCAAAAATGACACCAGCAATCGTGTTTGGAAAGGTCGGGTTGTTTAAACGGTTTAAGATGACGGCTGCGATCGCTACCTGTCCTTCATAAGGTTCACCTCTCGCTTCACTATAAACAGCTTGAGAAAGAAGCTGAATGTCATTGCTTGAAAAACCACCTGGCATGTTGGCTGCTGTTTGTTTCGGCGTTTGATTTGCTTGACCATTTCCTGACTGCTTTCCAGACGAGCTGTTTCCTCCGCTTTGACTTTTTTGATTCTCTTTTGCACCTTGTGCTGTCTTTTTTTGCGTGTTTCTTTGCGCAGGAGCCTTTGTTTGCTGATCAAGAGGTTTCCCGCCATAATGCGTAAACTGATTTCCTTTTTGCAGCTGCTGCTGCACAAACTCTTTATAGTATTTCGTCTTTTGAACTAATAGGCTTTTTGTTTTTTCACCTACGAGTCCATCGACTTTCTTTACACCAAACTGGCTTTGAAAATTGCGCACGGCCCAGTAAGTTCCCCAGCCATACACCCCGTCTATTTTTCCATTGTAAAAACCATTGTATTGGAGCCTTGCCTGGAGCTCGACGACATCTTCTCCTGTAGCTCCCCGCTGAATCACTTGATTCGTGAAAGCTTCACTTTTTTCAGCTGTCATCAATGAAGACGCGAGCAGAACAATTGAGAAGATAAGGACGATTTGTTTCATGAAACGAGCTTTGTCCATATTTGATCCTCCTGTACTTTTGATGTTTGAATATATGTTTCTTCCGATCCCTATTTTTATACATTCATCACAGGAGGGAATTGGATGGAAAAGACAAAAAACGCCCTAAAGACGTATAGGACGTTTTCCAATTTAAATTTGTACCATCTTCACCGCACGGGCTTTTTTGGCTTTCCGCAGACCAAACCACCATAAAAAAATCATGAACGGCAACATAATATATCCCCAATTTTTCATGCCGAGAAGAATGAAATCATATAAGCCATGAAAAAGGATAGGAAGTATTAAAGAGAGAATCAGCCATTTTCGCTGCTCTTTTTTATCAGAGAAGCGAGCTTTACCTATATAAAATCCCATCACCACACCAAATAAAGCGTGGCTTGATACAGGCAGCAAGGCACGTGTAAACGCGTACTCTACCCCATGACCCACTAAGTACAAAATATTTTCAAGTGTCGCAAATCCAAGCGAGACACTTGTTCCATAGACAATCCCGTCATAGTGTTCATCAAACTGTACGTGCGCATAGACACTGACCATTAAAATAAACCACTTTAATGATTCTTCTAAAAATCCCGATGTCACAAATGAAATCACGATAGGATTCGTAGCGATATTTTCCTCTTGGAGGACATACTGAATAAACATGGTTGGAAACACAAGTATGACACCTAGCATAAAAGATCTGATGACCATATGAACCGGCTCATTGTCGTATTGATCTTTCAAATAAAAATAACTTAAAAGTGCGATGCCGGGAGCTAAACCTGCTGAAATGATTGCGATCATAATCAGACCTCTTTCCCTACATTATCCTTTATTATCGTACCACGAATCACCCCTTTTTTATATGACTCGAGCCCATTTTCCCAAAAATAATTTTCTATATAATCCCAATTTACATAAAAAAGAACTGAATCCCTTAGAAGGACCCAGTTCTTTTTTTACCCGTTGATTCTTTTGTTGATTTCTTCTGCAATTAACCCACCATGAAATCTTCCATTTTCAATGAAAATTTCGTTGGCGTTGTTACCAGCTGCAATGACCCCTGCAATGAAAATACCTTCTACATTTGTTTCCATTGTTTGTTCATCAAATGCTGGGCGGCCTGATTCTGGATCGATTGTTACACCCATTTTTTCTAAAAATGAATGATCAGGATGATAACCTGTCATCGCAAACACATAATCACTTTTCACTCGATCCGTTTGGCCCTGCTGGTTTGTAAAGACAATATCCTGTTCTGTGATTTCCTTCACCTCTGCACCGAACTCCATTCGAATGGTGCCATTTCGAACAAGCGCTTCAAACTCTGGTAAAATCCAAGGTTTGATGCTAGATGAATATTCAGTTCCTCTATATAAAACCGTCACCCTGCTTCCGCATTTCACAAGTTCCAGGGCAGCATCAACACTAGAGTTCTTCCCGCCGATCACCGTCACATCTTTATCAAAGTAGGGGTGTCCTTCTTTAAAATAATGATACACATGAGGAAGGTCTTCCCCTTTTACATTCATATAGTTAGGATGATCATAGTAGCCAGTCGCAATCACAACATATTCACATGTATAGTCGTCTTTTGATGTATTTACCGTAAAACGGCCATCTTTTTTCGTCACAGCGTTTACCTTTTCAAAAGCATTCACACGAAGGCTTTTTCGTCTGACCACCTCTCGATAATAGGAAAGCGCCTGAATACGAACGGGTTTCCGATTTTCAGTGATAAAAGCGACGTCACCGATCTCAAGCTTTTCACTTGTACTGAAGAAGGTTTGGTGTGTAGGGTAATGATAAATACTGTTGACCACATTGCCCTTTTCAATCACAAGTGCATCAATCCCAATTTGCTTGAATGCAATGGCAGCTGATAGACCGCACGGGCCGCCTCCTATTATGATCGCTTTTTCTTGTTTCATTTGTTCCACTCCTGTCGTTTCACTGCAATAACAATTGCTGGGCTGTTTGATTCTTTGCATGATTCCATAAAAAAATCTCCTATTTAAGGATAGGAGATTTTAAGGCGCGATGCAAATAAGTCGCTTAAATCCAGCCTCTGAATCGAGAAGCTTCAGCCATTTTACGTACACCGACCATATATGCTGCTAGTCGCATATCAATACGGCGGTTTTGCGCCATTTCATAAATATTATTAAATGATTTCACCATCATATCTTCTAAACGAGTTTCTACTTCTTCTTCTGTCCAGTAGAACCCTTGGTTATTCTGAACCCATTCAAAGTAAGAAACAGTCACTCCACCCGCACTTGCAAGTACGTCTGGAACAAGCAGTACACCACGATCTGAAAGAATTTTTGTCCCTTCCAATGTCGTTGGTCCATTTGCTGCTTCTACGACAATTTTGGCTTTAATGTTCGCCGCATTATCTTCTGTAATTTGATTTTCAATGGCTGCAGGTACTAAGATATCACAATCTAGCTCAAGCAGCTCTTGGTTTGTAATTGTATCATTAAATAATTTAGTGACGGTTCCAAAGCTGTCACGTCGGTCAAGCAAGTAGTCAATATCGAGACCATCTTCATCATACAAACCGCCGTAAGCATCTGAAATTCCTACGATTTTCGCTCCGGCATCATACATAAATTTAGCCAAGTAACTTCCTGCATTTCCGAATCCCTGAACGACAACACGAGCCCCATTGATGTCAATTCCTTTTTTCTTCGCCGCTTCTTTAATACAGATCGTTACACCTTTTGCCGTTGCAGTATCACGTCCATGTGAGCCTCCAAGAACAATTGGTTTTCCTGTAATAAATCCTGGCGAGTTAAATTCATCAATTCTAGAATACTCATCCATCATCCATGCCATGATTTGAGAGTTTGTAAACACATCTGGTGCTGGAACATCTTTTGTTGGTCCAACGATTTGACTAATTGCGCGTACATAGCCGCGGCTTAGTTTTTCAAGCTCCCTAAATGACATTTCTCTTGGATCACAGATAATACCGCCTTTTCCTCCGCCATAAGGAAGATCCACAATACCACATTTTAAACTCATCCAAATTGAAAGCGCTTTTACTTCTTTTTCAGTAACGTTCGGGTGGAAACGAATACCGCCTTTTGTCGGTCCGACAGCATCATTGTGCTGCGCGCGGTAACCAGTGAAAATTTTCACTGATCCATCATCCATTCGTACTGGAATTTTCACAGTTAATAGACGAATTGGCTCCTTAAGCAATTCATACACTTCTTGCGGATACCCTAATTTGTCTAGCGCTTTATGTATGACGGTTTGAGTTGACTTTAAAACATCTAGCTTATCTTCTGCGTTATGAGCGGCGTTTTGATCGGCTGCCATTAAAATAAACCCCCTAGAAATCTTTCATGATCTACTGCTCCCTTTCAAGCAATAGTATACACCTTCGTACTGGTAAAGCAAAGGTAAAAAACGTTTTTTATCAAAATAAAATATCAGCGTTTATAAATATAAAAAGGATATAAAAAAATACTGTTGTTTCATCACAACAGTATTAAATATAATAGAAAAAAGTGATTAAAAATACATTTGAATCGTTTTCACTGCATCATCTTGCATGATCACTTTTCCGTATTCTTTTAGCCGATGAATCGTTAATGTCGTAGGTGAACCGAACTCCGCTAAAATGGAAATAACCGTATCAGCAGACAGTTCTTCAAAATCATCTAGGCTGAGAAAATATTGACCTTCATAATGGTAAACTGTACCCCCTAAAAGTCCAATACGACTTAAACTATGGGACAGTTGAATCACATCTTCAAACGAGGCAAATTGATAGAGCACATGATTACTCTCGTCGAGCTTGACTTGCATCTCAATGTAATCTTCATCAAACTCATCATCATCAGCATCATCCTGCTGACTCTTTGTGACAATGACGACCATCCCCTGCGCCTGAAGTGAAAATACTTCAACAGCAATCGGTCCACTCGCTTCAAAACCGAGCTCCTGATTCGCTTCGTTCATCATGTCTTTAAACAGCTGATGGACTTTGAACGAATCTTTCCAAAGGTCTTCTTTCGTAAGACCCCGGTCTGTCAGGTCATCTAGTGTGAGAAAAATTTTGATTTTATTATAATTCAGACGCTCCAGTCGCATAACGTTCCCTCCTGCCTCTTCTAAACACACATCATACTGTAGTATATGAGATGATGAGTCATAGGTTCTTAATTTTGTATTCAGTTTACACTGTGTCAAGACGGAAGACAAGCATGAAGCTATGCTTACGGTGACTTTTATGGAAAATATTGATGGGGCATCAACTTAGCGCGTTTTTAGCGGCATTAAATAGATCAGATGGGTTTCTGGTTCTGCTCCAAGACGCATCGGAATCTTTGTTGTTCCGTAACCATTACTAATTAGAAAGAAAGCACCTTTGACTTGGCCTGTTCTTCCTTTTTCATACGGACCAAATTTCCCAATACGAATTTGCCCCCCATGAGTATGACCGCTCAAAACAAGATCAATTCCCTCTTCTTCACTCATCAAGTGATGCACATCTGGGTTGTGTGATAAAAGGATATTCACGTCTTTTTTGACAAACTCCGGCCGTATCGCTTCATAATCTGCTTTTTCAAGCCGGATATCATCAATTCCGCCTATTTTAATGGACTGTCCTTCAAAATTCCACACAGCCGTCTCATTTTGCAATGTCGTCACCTGATAGGTATGGAGGATGTCTTTAAGTTTTTGCTGATGCAGCTCATGGTCGTTATTCCCCCACACAAAATACACCGGGGCAATCCTTGCTAAACGTTTCACATTTTCTTCGACTCTGGCATAAGGGACTCCCTTTTCAGCTAAGTCCCCGCCGATCATAATGACATCAGGCTGCTGCTCTTTTACTTCCGCTAATAAAGTATCACTAATTAGACGGCGATGTGTATCAGAAATAAAGAAAATGACAGCAGGTCGATCTGACTGAAGTCCTTCTATTGTAAAGTAATGCTTTTTGATGTTGTTTTGTTTTGCCGTTTTCACCATTTTCGCTGTTACACACACACCTGTTGTCACAGCCGCTATGGCAGCAGTAAATCCGATGGCATATTTCATTATGAATGACTCCCTTGTATCAGCTTTCTTTTATAGGACGCTTGAATGAAAAAAGACGTTTCAACTGTTTAAACGTCTTTTGCTCATTTATTTACTTTCATAATAGAGGTTGATGTCATATTGCGTCTGCATGAAGTGAAAAACGGCCTCGCGCTCTTTCCACTGATTTGATTGAGGCCATAAATCTGTGCTTTTCTGTATAATTTCACATCTGAGCTTATGATATTCATCCTCAGCCTTTTCTTCTTTTTTCTTATAATAATACGATGCGTAAAAAGCAAACACTTCAGCCATGATCCAAAACAGAAACACCTCATGGCCAAGCAATGTGGCAATCATCGCTTCCGGCTGCAGGGAGCCCCCGCTATTAGCTGTTATCACAAAATAAAACAGAAGAATCGCAAGTGATAAAAGGGCTGTCCATTGCCACCTTTTGCATTGTTTTGCAAACCCCTCGTATTTGCGCTTCCTTTTGATCAATGTTTCAATCATTTTCTGTGTCGGCTGATCCATATAGCGGCTGATTGCGTGCAATGTCATCACATACACCCTTGTCCCTTTTTTCTACATATGTATGTGCTTTTCGATTCATTCATGTCAAATATTAATTTTCTAATGGGATATTCAATACTTGTCCGCTGTACACGCTATTTCCTTTTAAATGATTGTAAGCTCGAATTTTCTCTTCCCCTGATCGGTTTTGATAATACTTCATGGAAATTCGATACAAGTTTTCCTCTGGTCCAACAGTATGCTGCACGACACGAACAGGCTTTTCTTCCTGCTTCTTCTTCTCTTCTGCTTCTTTTCGCTTTTTTTCTTCCTGCTGTTTTTGAAGAGTGAGCTGTTGCTGCTCACGCTTTTTTGCAGCTTCGACCTTTTCACGCTCAGCCTTCTTTTTAGCGGCTTGTTCTTTTTTCTTTTGCTCTGCTTTTTCTTTTGAACGCTGCTTTTCTTTATCAGCATCTTTCTTTTTCTTCTCATCATCAGACGCATCCGCTTTGTCAGCGCTTGAATCATTTTTTGTGTCAACAAGTGCTGACGGGACTGGATCTGTGTCAGCACTCGATGTTTTATCAATATAAACACCTTGATTGTTGTTATCGTTAATTTCCTTTGATGTGTAATAAATCAACAGGAAGAAAACCGTGACGACAATAATAGGAAAGATAATAGCCAGTGTCGTAAACAATGGATTACGCACCTTTTTGGTTCGCTGCTTTTTATATTCATGAAAATCTTCTCGTGTAGGAAAGTGAGAGTCATCTGAAGGATGCACTTTTTCTTCTTCAAGATTTTTCTCTACATCATCATCATGGATGTTTGTCAGCTGCTGCTTTTTTCTCTTCATTCTCGACATTTCTTCCATGTTCATCCCTCCCCCAATATTTAAAACGAATTTGACATGCAAAGACTAGGTCAATGACAAAGTGTGTCATGACAGGAACGAATAAATTCCCTGTCCACTCGTATAAAAGTCCTAAAAAAATACTAATAGAAACCACCAGGATAAACAAGAGTATTTTTGACAAATAGCGAAAGTGAAGAAGTGCAAACACAATGCTTGCAATCTCCAGTCCAAATTGCTGCTGAACGATCCCGCGAAATAAAATTTCTTCTGAAAAGGCAATGAGCAGCGTTAACCAAACAATATGCAGGATGCTGCGGTTTTTGAACATTTTTTCATTTAATCCGCCATCATCATACATATGAGCCGGAAACACCTTCATGACAATAGCGTCGACAATAATCACAAGCAAAGCGCCGCCAATTCCGTAAGTCAGGATACGCATATCTCGGATCTGCCATAAGGCTGTAAAATCAGTCCAATGATCAAACATAAACATCCCTAGTAAAAAAGAGACAATCAGCATGAGCAGCTGTGTGAAATACAACTGTTCTACTACTTGTCGATCGGTTAATTTTTCAATAATACGGCGATGTTGTTCAATCAATGCTGCGCCTCTTTTGTCAGGTGAAACAGACGATCCAGCTCGGTCTTCCAGTGTTTCATTTCATTCAGCTCCAATGGTTGATCTTTTTTTTCGTAATCAGACAGGTCAAGTCCGCATGAAGAGCAGCAGTTCCCAAAGGAAGCGTCCTCCGTTAGATCAAGCTGCTCATCAAAGTATGATAACAGAGATTGCCTAAAGCAGCGATGGCCAGTGATATGCTCTTTAAACTGCCACACTTTTTTTAGCTTTTCTGTTTGTCTATCCTGCAGCTTTTCTTTCAGCTTCTTCATGAGCAAACGAGGCTGTTCAGTTTGGTACATCGTGTAATAATGCGAGAGCATTCGCGCGCGCGTCTCCTGAAGCCCTGCTTCCATCAATTGTTCACGTAATTTCTTTTCATCATTTATCGGCATGTGTGATAATCGGGCTAAGAAAAAATCAATTTCTGGATCATCAAAACCTTCTGCTTGAATCAAATGACTTTGAATATCCGCATCCTCTTCTGTATATAAAAGAACGCTCACACTATTTTTCCCGTCCCGTCCAGCTCTTCCAATTTCCTGCATAAATGCTTCAATTGACTGAGGCGGACTCATATGAATCACAAAGCGTATATTTGCTTTATCAATTCCCATTCCAAAAGCACTTGTACAGCAAATGAGATCAATTTGACCACTGATAAATTGCTGCTGGATCAGCATGCGGTCTCCTGACTCCATTCCACCATGATAAAACTCTACACGTTGATGCGTTTTTTGTTTCACCAAACGTGAGATATCTTCTGTCATTTGCCGGGTCGGACAATAAATTAGCCCAGGCCCTTGAAGGGTTTCCACAAGCTCCAGTGCTCGTTTCTCTTTTGCTTCTTTCGTTTCATGTGCCTCTTTTAATAGTGCAATATTCGGCCGGTTGACTGAATGAATATGTACATCTGGATGCTCTAGCCGCAACGTTTGCACAGTATCTTTTAAGGTTTGTTTCGTCGCAGTTGCCGTTAGTGCTAAGGCGACAGGATTGCCGAGCGCTTCCCTCCATTCCCCAAGCTTGGAGTATTCCGGGCGGAAATCATGTCCCCATTCCGATATACAGTGAGCTTCATCTACAACGAATAGACCCACATGCATCGCTTTGAGCTGCTCTAACAATACCTCTGACATAAGCGCCTCAGGTGCGACAAATAAAAATTTATATGATGGCAAATGCCGAATAATATGTCTTCTTTCTTGAAAAGACAGTGTACTGTTAAGCGCAGCCACTCGCTTTTCACCGCGCATTTTCATGCGTTCCACTTGATCTTCCATGAGTGATAAAAGAGGTGAAATGATCAGCACTAACCCGTCTGTCAAATAGCCCGGAATTTGATAACAAAGTGACTTCCCGCCACCAGTAGGAAGCATGGCAACCGTATCTTTTTGTTGAAGTACACTTCGAATAATGTCCTCCTGACCTGTTTTGAAGGCATCATAACCAAAGTATCGCATCAGCGTCTGATGAAGCTTATCCACTTGCTTTCACCATCCTTGTCAATGCCAATCGTATTTGAAAATAAGTAAATGAATGCTCGAGACTTTCTTTGATCAGCTTCATCTTGTTGGTTTGGAGCTGACCGGCTACCTCATGTATCGCCTTTTGAGCTTCACTGCTGACATATGGTTCGATCGAGAAGCTCGGCTCATGTATCGAGAGCTCCACAATATGATCTTCAATTGTCGCTTTTTTTAATGAACGAATATGAGCAATTTGATCAATACTGAACCCTTTTTGTACAAGCTCAAGCGTTTTATGGGTAGAGGTGGTCAGCACACGTTTGAATTGAAGATCATCTATCATTCGCTGGATGATCGGTGCCTCACCTTTTTGTGCACATTGAATAAAATAATGGAGCACATTCCAAAAAAGCAAGTAAACATACCATACATCTTCTTTCATCCATTCCGCCATTTGCTGGTACGTCCGTCCGATTCTTTCATTGGAAGTCAATGAATAAACAAAAAGCAGTGCCTCTTGATCAGTTAAATGAGCAAGAAGTGTTTCAAGCTCATGATGGATATCTTCAGAAAGCTTTTTCTTCTGGTGATATTGAGAGAAGAAGGATTTCGTCCAGTTTTGAACCGATATATCTCTTTGAATCGGCACATAGTGTTGTGACCGCGCTGCATGATGTGAAAGGACCTGCACTAGTAAAGACAGCCTCATCCATAACACCTTTGCTTTATCATGATACTTGGCACCATCAAAATAAACTGGCATCGGTTTTTCAGCAAAACGCTGACTTAGCATACTTATTCCTTCATCTGTGGCAATGAATGTATCCTCTGTCTTTCTGATAAAGTGTTGCTCTAGCAGCCTTTTTACAGAGCGATTCAGCTGATCCCTCGTAAAAGCTGGATAGCAGCCGAAGTAGCTAGAAAGCTGAAACAAACTTGCATCCTGTATCGTTTGCGATGATTTTTTTCCTTTAAAAAGATGGTAGACAGCACTAATGGAGCGTTCGCCGTTCAATTTATGTACGCTGTCCATCAACATGACATCCAAGTAATGAATCGTCATTGACCAAAGCACCTGTCTTCCTGACAAAATTCGAATATTTTCTCCCTTTATTTTAACAGATTTCATTGAAGAAGAAATGTTTAAACTCAATTAATGGGGGAAAGTTATGAACAAACCCTTATGTGATAAGCATTCTCAATCACTTTACAGTTGAAATGTGAATTTAAAATCATTACAATAAGGTTTGAGGAAATTGGTTTTTTATCGGTGAAACTAAAAAGGTTAAACCATTTGTTCCATCGAACAATCTGGGAGGTATTTTTTTAACATGGCAAAATATACAATTGTAGACAAAGACACATGTATTGCTTGCGGCGCATGCGGTGCAGCTGCTCCAGACATTTATGATTATGATGATGAAGGCATTGCATTTGTCACGCTTGATGACAATCAGGGGACTGTAGAAGTTCCAGAAGTACTTGAAGAAGATATGCTTGATGCATTTGAAGGTTGCCCAACTGACTCAATTAAAGTTGCGGACGAAACTTTCGATGGTGATCCACTTAAGCATGAATAGGATAAAAGCCCCTTTAAAAGGGGCTTTTTTTATATTAACTATTTTGAAGTCGGCGTTTATTTTCAAACCATGGACGCATTTTGACAAAAATGAAACTAAAAACGATGGTGATGATGATTCCTTTAATCAGGTTAAAAGGCAAGATCCCTGCTGTAATGGTTGCCTTTAGCACATGATCTGACAGGACGGGTGCATTCAAAAACCATGTATAAGCAGGAAGGAACAAGAAATAGTTTAAGATGCTCATCATGACTGTCATGAGTAATGTTCCGAGAATCATGGACCACGCTAACCCTCTTGCTGATTTAATCTTTTTAAAAATAAAAGCCACCGGTAAGATGAATAGTACACCTGCTGTAAAATTCGCTACTTGATCCACAGGAACACCGGACATGCTACCATGAATGAGGTAGTGCAGTAGATTCTTTAAAGCTTCAACAGCAATCCCAGCACCTGGCCCATAAATTAAAATCGCAATAATCGCAGGAATATCACTAAAATCAATTTTTAAATACCCAGGCAGCCCAGGGAAAGGGAAATTCAATAACATTAATACAAATGCGATACTGCTAAGCATGCTGATGACAACTAAACGTTTTACTTTACTTTGATTCAATATTCTCTCTCCTTTTCGATCAAATCTTTCGAAAAGAGGATTGTTCAATTTTAGCCACAAAAAAACCGCTCTGAATACATACACAGGAGCGGGAAATTTAGGCTACACAAATAAACGTATAAACAGACATGTTTTCAACGTTTACGAACCTCCATCTTCTCCCATCCAGACTATACTGTCGGCTTCGGAATCACACCGAATCCTGCCAAAAAAGGCTCGCGGGCTTAGAGACTATGCCTCATCACCGCCGGTAGGGAATTACACCCTGCCCCGAAGATTGATCATTATTCAATTCGACATCATTATATATGATATATGAGCATTTGTACAGATAAAAATCCTGAGCAAATTCATCAGTTTTAAGAAATCGTAAAAAACCTAAAATTTATAATGACAAATGCGTAAAAATTGGTTATCTTTTGTTTAAAGGTGTCCATTCTTGATCAAGACACTAAAAAATGTTCGTGTTTTCTTTTTCGCTTTACTGCTTTAATTTGATTGACACAGTGAAAAGGAATATGGTAAATTATCAGATATTTATGACGTTTATTTTAGGAGGAAATCTTACGATGTTTCGAGTATTAGTCTCAGATAAGATGAGCAATGATGGTCTTTTACCACTATTAGAATCAGATTTTGTTGAAATTGTTCAAAAAAATGTAACAGAAGCAGAAGATGAATTACACACGTTTGATGCCTTACTTGTCAGAAGTGCCACAAAAGTGACAAAAGAACTTTATGAAAAAATGACTTCATTAAAAATTGTTGGCCGTGCCGGTGTGGGAGTCGACAACATTGACATTGATGAAGCGACAAAACACGGTGTGATTGTCATCAATGCACCAAATGGGAATACGATTTCAACGGCAGAGCATACGTTTGCGATGATCTCATCTCTCATGCGTCATATTCCTCAAGCGAATATTTCTGTGAAATCAAAAGAATGGAACAGAGGCGCATATGTCGGTGCTGAGCTTTACGGAAAATCTCTTGGGATTGTTGGCTTAGGCAGAATTGGAAGTGAAATCGCCCAGCGTGCAAGAGCATTTGGCATGACGGTCAACGTATTTGACCCTTTCCTCACAAAAGAACGTGCCGAAAAAATTGGTGTTAATGCAAAATCACTTGATGAAGTGCTTGAAGTATCAGATATTATTACGGTACATACACCTTTAACAAAAGAAACTAGAGGACTTCTCAATAAAGAAACAATCGCAAAAACGAAAAAAGGTGTTCGTCTAGTGAACTGTGCACGCGGCGGCATCATTGACGAACGAGACCTTCTTGAAGCACTTGAAAATGGTCATGTCGCAGGGGCTGCACTCGATGTATTTGAAGTAGAACCACCTACTGAGAATCCACTTGTGGATCATCCAAACGTCATTGCCACTCCGCATCTTGGTGCATCTACAAAAGAAGCACAATTAAATGTGGCGGCACAAGTCTCTGAAGAAGTTCTTCAATTTGCAAAAGGACTCCCGGTTATGTCATCTATTAATCTACCAGCGATGACAAAAGACGAGTTCAAAAAAATCCAGCCTTATCATCAATTTGCGGGAAAACTTGGACGTCTTGTTTCTCAATCGATGAGAGAACCTGTAAAAGAAGTCAGCATTTCATATGAAGGATCTATCGCAAAACTCGAAACATCATTTATTACAAAAAGTCTGCTTTCTGGCTTTTTGAAAGAGCGCGTCGATTCGACTGTAAATGAAGTCAATGCAGGTATGGTGGCAAAAGAACGCGGCATTAGCTTTAGCGAGAAAATTTCTTCAAGCGAATCTGGCTATGAGAACAGCATTTCCATTGAAGTCAAAGGTGACCTTTCCACCTTTACATTAAAAGCAACGTATATCCCGCATCTAGGTGAACGTGTCGTTTCTATTAATGGTTTCAATATTGACTTTTACCCAGATGGACACCTTGTCTATATTCAGCATACTGACGCACCTGGTGTGATCGGTCAAGTTGGAAAGATTTTAGGCGACCACGATGTGAACATTGCGACAATGCAAGTAGGCCGTAAAGAAAAAGGCGGCGAAGCCATCATGATGCTTTCTTTTGACAAGCACCTTGAAGATGAAATTGTCCAAACGTTAACTGAAGTAAGCGATATTCTTTCTGTACGTCTGATTGACCTATAAAAAAATGGTAAACCTCATGCAAAAGCATGAGGTTTATTTTGTTGAAACGATTAAACGTTCACCTGTACGTATGAGATGCGTTGTCAGTGCATTGATTTTCTTCAATTGATCAACGGTCATTTGATGTGCTTTAGCAATGGACCAGAGCGTGTCCCCTTGTTGTATGACATATGTATGTTTCTCATATCCATCTACATGAAGGGCTGGCTCTTGGAAACGATCTCTTGCAATGATTGTGAGCGGATCTACTGCATCTTCTTTACTAACTGACCAATTACCCCTGTGCACCTCAAAATGCAAATGAGTGCCCCTAGAAGCGCCTGTGTTGCCTATGATGCCGATCGGCTGTCCTGTTTGTACATGGTCACCATTCTTCACAAAACGCGCATTTAAATGCGCATAGACGGTTTCATATCCATTTGGATGCCGAATAAATACAACTTCACCATATGTAGCAGATACATAGGAACGAGTGACCACACCTTCGCTAGCAGCCAAAATGGATTCTCCTTCCGGTGCAGCAATGTCTAACCCCTTATGCGAACCACCTCTTGTCCCAAACAAATCAGTGACTTCACCTCTGATTGGTTCCACCCACTCGGTTGTTTTCTCTGCACGGGCAAACGGTGATAAGGTCAAGAACAAGAAACAGCTAGCACATATGTAGCAATACCTTTTCATCAGTGACTTCCCTTCTTTGAAGTTCTTTTCATGACAGCTTAGTATACCTCAAGGAAGCCCTTTTCTATACATGAAAAAAAGAACGCAATAAGTTGCGTCCTTTAGCGTTCTTTGATAACAACTGGGTTTGGCAGTGCCGGTACCTCTAGCGGTTCTTTTAATTCATATGGGCCTACTTGATCTGTTCCTGCATTTTGTATCGTGACATCTGTAAAACCGAAATCTTTCGCTGTGAGCAGCAGTCCTTCAATAAGTAGAATATGATCAATTGAGTCCGTTAATTGTGCTGATGCTCCAAACGTGATGGTTGCATGTTTTCCTTTTGATGTCACCTTTTGAATAGGCTCTTCTTTAATGAGTGGATCGAGTCCTGCATCATTCGCCCGCTTCATCGCCTCTACCGCATCTTTATAAGAAGGATAATCATCTTTTGACGGCACCAAAAATGTCCCGCTCTTATTTTCTAAAACGTAGTAAGCGTGCTTTGTTTGTTTATTAATTGAAATGGTACCAAGACGGCCATTCGTCCCTAATTGAAGGTGCGAGCCATTGACAGACTTGACCTGTACTTGTTTATATTGGCTCCATTTTAACGTTTCTTTGACCATGTCTTTAAAACGGTTGGCTTCTTTTAATGTATCAAGAGACAAATCATTTTTCAGCTGAAAAATCAGTGTGTCCCCTTTTTCACTCACATCCACCATATCCATATAGGCTTGAAGAGGTTTTGTCATTTCAGGCAGCTCCAGTTTTTCATATGTATCAAGAAGCGCCTGCACATCATCATGCTTATTTTCTTTTTGAATACTGATTGGGACAACTTGAGAAGTCGATTCATCTATGTATGAAATCGTCATATACTTTTCTTTGTCAGATGCATAAGCAACATGTGAAGGATCATTTGTGTTTTTTACCGCCTCTAATGTAGCATTCACCTGTCCTTTTTCAGCACTCGAGTCCATTTTCACTTTCTTTATATCTTGAGCAGCCGGCTGAAATAAATGAGGAGAAATCAAAAACGCCATAAATAAGACCACAACGGTTGCGACCGCTGGACCGATCCATCTGGCACTTTTCTTTTTCTTCCCGCTTGCCATCAGCATTTGCTGGTAAATCTGCTTAGATGAACGGTTGTCCTCCACCTTTGGAAGCTGACTGAGTAATACTTTAATTCGTTCTTCGCTCCAATTGGACCTGTTCGTTTTCATTCACTAGCTCCTCCTTCAAAAGCTCCATATGTTTTCGGAGCACTTTCAGGCCTCGGTGCTGCGTTGTTTTGACTTTGCTTTCCGAGAACTTTAGCGCCTTGGCCGTCTCCATGATTGAGTAGCCTTGGATAAACCTTAAAATGATGACGGCTCGTTGATCAATGGTGCAATGATCAAGTGCGGCATAAATTTCTTTGATATTTTCATCCTGTACAGCCAATTCATCTGGGAGCAGGTCTGGATCTTTTACATCCTGTTTATCCCAATCAAACGTGCCGAGTACCCGTTGTCTGATGGTTTGCTGTTTGCGAAACCAGTCAATTGCCACATGCCTTGCAATTGAAAACAGCCATGTTTTCTCGCTGCTTCTTCCTTCAAAAGTTTTATATGAGTGAAGTACCCGAATGTAAACCTCCTGCACGAGATCCTCTGCCTGATTTTTATCTTTTACCATATAAAATAAAAATTGGTACAAATCTTGATGGTACGAATCATATATTTTTTGAAAGGTTTCATGCATAGGAAACCCCTCCGTTCACTTATTTTTGTCGAGTGACTCTCACAAAACGTTACATTACAACTTTATGACAAATATATTACAAGATCGACAATTTGGAAAGGGCTTTTTGTTTAACTTCTCCTTAAAAATATGAAAATAGAAAAAACACTTCATTTTCTTTCGAAAAGAAGTGTTTCTCATGTAACAAGATTCTTCGTCAAGATTAGACGAGTTCCTGCTTTTTTTTCGGAATATAGAAAGTGAAGTGAGTACCTGTTCCAGCTTTACTATGTGCATGAATGGAGCCTTGATGCGCTTCTACGATGTTCTTCACAATCGCAAGGCCCAGCCCCGTACCGGAACGTCCTCTTGTTCTTGCTTTATCTGCTTTATAGAACCGTTCAAAAATAAACGGGAGATCCTCTTCAGGAATGCCGCTTCCCGAATCTTTCACATCCATCTTGAGCCCATTTTCCACCGATTGAACTGAGAAGTGAACTTCTCCGCCTTCTGGTGTATGACGAATGGCATTATCGATGAGATTTGTAAAAACCTGTTCTATTTTATCTGGATCAAATACAAAATACGGTTCTTCTACTTGAATTTCATACGTCAGGTTGATTTGTTTTTCTTTCGCAATTCCAAGGAATTTACGGTAGATTTTTTCAGTCAGCTCTTCTGTATCAGTTGATTCAAGATTCAGTGTAATATGACCAGCTTCCATACGTGCGAGATCGAGAAGATCATTCACAAGACGCCCCATTCGAAGTGATTCATCATAGATAATTTGGGCAATCTCTTTCTTTTCCTCTTCTGATCCGGCAATGTCATCGACAATCGCTTCACTATAGCCCTGGAGCATAGCAATAGGTGTGCGGAGTTCATGGCTGACATTTGCAATGAAGTCTTTTCTTAGCTTATCCAGTCTTCTCTCTTCTGTCATATCGCGAAGTACCGCTACCGCCCCTCTGACATCTTGCTGGTTATAAAGCGGAGACATGAGAAGAACCCAAGTACGCCCTTGCAGCGTGACTTCGATCATTTGCTCTTTTTCCGTACTGACGGCAGTATGAAACAATTCACGCGCTTCTGGCGGCAGTTCATCCCCATCTTTGATCTTCATATTTTGCTCGTAATACCAAGCCTGCAAGAATCTTTCTGCAGGAGGGTTTGTCATGAGGATCGTTCCATCAATATTGATCGTGATGACACCGTCTGCCATACTGCTGAGAATGTTGGACAAATGTTCTTTTTCTTGATTTAAAGCGGTTATATGAAATTTAAGCTGCTTACCCATTTGATTAAAGGCGATCGCCAGTTCCCCAATTTCGTCTTGCGTTAAAATAGGAATCTTTGTATCAAATTTCCCTTTCGCCAAATCTTGTGCTCCCTCTCTCATCTTTCTGAGAGGATAGGTGACACGAGTGGATAAGAAGAAAGCGAAAATCGTCGTCAGCACAATCGCAATTCCGGCTGCGAGGAAGATATAACGCGTCGTATGTTTTGTTGTCTGCTCTACAGCAAGGAGGGATTGAGAAAGAAAGACCATCCCTTTCTTTCCGTTCGCCTCGTAAGGAACACCTACTACAATGCGTTCATCCTTCTGATTGCCTGTATCTGATTCAGCTCGTTTACTGATTTTTTTTCGTTCTGTCAGTGCTCTGTTCAAATCTTTGTCTGCTTCAATTTGTTCTTTTGTGATCGCAGGAAGCTTCCCGCCTTTTTCAGACGAATACCATTCTAGTCCATCCTCTTGAACAATCGCAATACTTGTCAATTTATCAGCTAGTTCTGATGTAATCGATCTTGCAAGTGATTGATCCTCATGGCTTTCTAAAATGACTGCTACTTTGTTGGCCATTTGTGTTAAATCAGACTTTGCTTCTTCCACATGGTAATTCTCAATGAACTCTAAAAGAAGCACAGTTAAAATCGATAAAACAATGAGCACGAGGAAAAGAATGGTTAACCATAGCTTTCCTACGACACTTTTCCACAGCTTCATTCAGCGCCGACCTCAAATTTGTACCCGACACCCCATACTGTCACGATTTTTTTCGCTGCTTCTGGTGACACTTTATTTAGTTTTTCACGAAGCCTTTTGACGTGAGTATCCACTGTTCTCAGATCCCCAAAGAATTCATACTGCCACACTTCTTTGAGAAGCTTTTCCCTGTCATAGACCTTATCCGGCGTTTTTGCCAAGAAGTACAAAAGTTCGTATTCTTTCGGCGTGAGGCTGACTTCTTTTCCATCTGCTGTGACCCGGTGTGCATCATGATCAATGGATAGATGAGAAAACACGAGAACATCTTTTGTGGTTGTTCCAGTATTAAGGTATGACGTTTGAGACGATCTTCTTAACAGTGCTTTCACACGAAGGACCACTTCACGCGGGCTGAAAGGTTTGACGATATAATCATCCGTTCCTGCCTCAAAGCCTTGCACACGGTTAGCTTCCTCACCTTTTGCTGTCAGCATAATAATTGGTGTGGCTTTTTTATCTCGGATTTGATTACACACTTCAATCCCATCTGTCCCAGGCATCATTAAATCAAGCAAAATGAGGTCATAATCGGTTTGAAGTCCTTTTTGAATGGCTTCATCCCCATTTTCCGCTTCATCAATTTCATAATTTTCCCGTTCTAAATACATTTTTAAAAGGCGACGAATTCTTGCCTCATCATCGACGACTAATATTTTCGTTTGAGTTGTGTGTTCCATTAGACAATCCTCCTGCTTTCTCCGTTGTTACATACATTTTAACAAAAAGCCGAATTGAATCATAAAAGTTGGCCTTTTTCATGCGATTACGCGTAAGAATGAAGCCCCGCAATCACTAGGTTGACAAAGATGAGGTTAAACATAATGATCGCAAATCCGATTACAGCAAGCCAAGCGGACTTTTCACCATGCCAGCCTCTTGATAACCGAAGGTGGAGATAGGCGGCGTAAAATAAAAATGTAATTAAAGCCCACACTTCCTTCGGGTCCCATCCCCAGAATCTCGTCCATGCAATTTGCGCCCAAATCATCGCAAAAATAAGGCCGCCTAACGCAAATACAGGGAATCCTATGGAAACAGCCCTGTATCCAATTTCATCGACTAAATCGAGATTCACCTGTCTTACGAGCGGCTGAAGCAGCGCACTTAGTCGTTTGCGAATGATCAATCTTAGCAGTCCATAAATAATCAGCCCAACGCCAAATGACCACAGCACTGTATTCACCTTTCTACCTGAAAAAACAGGCGGCAGATCAACTACAGGCTCTAAACGATCTTTTGTGATAAGTTCTCCTTTATGAGGTCCTACTAAAGCAGGCAGCTCATAGACCATGACGCTCTCTTCTTTATTTTTATCTACCCAATTAAATTTCGCTTCATACCCTGTCATTCTAAAAATGGACGTGACTGCGATAAATGCAAGGGTGACCACAATCATAAACATGACCAGCTCTAAGCCAAAGGTTTTCTTCCCCGGTTTTGTTTGATCGACATGCTTCAAAAGAAAAATCACACCTGCCACAAAACTGATCGCCAAAATGGCTTGACCAAGCGCTGCTGTCGTGACGTGAATATATAGCCAATTACTTTGAAGTGAAGGAATCAGCGGTGAAATATCCGATGGAAACATGCTTGCATAAGCAATGATTAATAAAGCGATTGGAAGTGTGAATAAACCTAGCACAGACACTTGATAGACAAAATATAAAATAATAAATGCGAGCACCAGCATCATGCCAAAGGCTGTGGTGAATTCAAACAGATTACTGACTGGTGCGTGACCAGACGCGATCCACCTTGAAATAAAATAGCCAAATTGACTCAAAAAACCGATGATGGTGAGCGTTATGCCGATAAGTGCCGCCTTGTTTTTGCGCGGACCCTCTTCTTTCTTTTTTCCTTTAATGGCCCCTCCAAAAAAAGGAACTGCCGCTAAATACAATAGAAAAGCTGCAAATAACAGGTTTTCACTGACTGCCGCCATCTAATCCTTCCCCCTTGCTTTTGCTGATACTTGTTGTATCAGGCAGTTCTTTTTGATCCACTGGCTGTTTGATGCCACTGCCGTGCAGTAACACCTTGAGATCAGACTTTAAGCCGAACCAGTTTTTGTTTGTATGTCCTGCCACAAACACTTTTCCATCCTTTACCGACAGCCAGATTCTTCTATGCTGCCAGTACATCCCTTGTACGACACCAATCATAAAGATCATTCCGCCAACAATAAGTACCCAGAGTGTTAAGTCTTTTCGAACCGTTAAACCTGTCACGTTTTTTGTTTCAACCCGGTCAAATTTCATTTTATAAAGATTGTTATCAGAACCCTCTACTGTCTCTTGAATCGCGACAAAACTTTTTTCACCTTTTGGTTTTTCAGGAGAGATCATTTCAAATACGAACGCAGGATTATTCGGATTCCTCGTTTTCGTACTAGGTGTGCCATCTTCGTCAAAATAAAAATCAGGCAAATAACTCATCACCTTGACTTTGTAACCGCTACCAAGATCATATTCTGACTTAGGCTCCAGCAGATTAATCTTCACTGTTCCGAAAGATTTCTCAGTATCTTTTCGAATCAGCTGAAAGACCATTTGATCGAGTTCATTTTGTTTAAAATCCACTTGATATAATGAGAAATTGTCAAACTTAAGCGGTTCATTCACTTTAATATCGTGTTCTGTTACCTGCTTCAGCTTTGGCTTTTCACCAAAAACAACTTCCCCTTCACGTTTGTATAAAACGGCATCGGTTTTATAACTTTTGACGACTTGACCATCGCCAGCCTTTTCAATAGCATTTTCAAAGACTTCTTTTTCTTTTTCAGATTCATAGCGGTCAATTGAAAACGCATTATTCTTTAAGAAGTATTGGCCTCCCGTCCCTGGGATTGGTGCCGTTTCGCCTTCTCTTACCCATAATGTTTCATCCACGTACATTCCCGGGACAAACCGAAGCATGGATCCAATGAGAAATATAATCAATCCAATATGATTGACGTAAGGTCCCCAGCGGGAAAAGCGGCCTTTTTCAGCTAAAATATGTCCATCTTCTTCTCGTACGCGGTAACGCTTTTGTTTCATCTTACTAACGATGCCTTCATATGTATGTTGATCTAATGTTTGATTTGTTTCACTGAAAAGACGCTGCCTTCTCATAAAGCCTTCTTTTTTGACAACCCCTTGATTTTTGAGTGCACGATAAAGTGGAATCACTCGATCAAGGCTGCAAATCACAAGGGAAATTCCGATAGATGCGACAAGGGCTAAAAACCACCAAGAATTATAAAGATCATGGAATCCAAGGATGTAATATAACTTACCAAACGACCCATATTGCTCCTCATAATAAGTGGAAGCTGATGCACCTGGCGGAATAAACCGCTCCTGCGGAAAAATAGTTCCTAGCGAAGAAGCTAACAGTGTGATGACAATGAGCCACACACCCACTTTTACGGAAGAAAAAAAGTTCCATACTTTATCAACAATCGTTTTGTTGTATGTTTGCGAGCGTCTTGCACTGCCGTCATATCTCATATCAAGCAGTTTTGATGAATTTTTCTCTTTTACTGAAATGGGATTCCCGCATGATTCACATAGAACAGTACCGATTGGATTAATATGTCCACACTCGCACTTTACCTCTTTCATTCTATGACCCCTTTGGTTTAATCAAATTCATATATTCATAGACATTACGTTCTGTCATCGTCCCCTTTATGACTTTGATTACTTTGCCTTCAGGATTAATTAAAAATGTGGTTGGCAGCGGCGTAATATCATATGCCTCTGTCACTTGACGATCTTTGTCCATGGCAACAGGAAAATTCACGCCATAAGCATCCATAAAGTTCTTCACAGCAATATTGGATTCCCCCACATTTACGGCAACAATTTCGACACCGCGATCCTTGAACACTTCATACTGATTTGCCATATAAGGGAATTCCTGCTTACATGGACCGCACCATGTACCCCAAAAATTGAGAAAGACGCCTTTGCCTTTTAAGTCCTTTAATTCAATCCGTTCCCCATCTACCGATTGAAGGACAAAGTTCGGCGCAATAGATCCTTCTTTGATTTGATCCTGTTTGGCAAATACTGAGTTATACATCGTATAACACAGTGCAGCAAGCATCACGAGGAGAATGCCCGTCCGTATGAAAAATCGTCTTTTCTTCATCTGAAGTACCCCTTCCCCATAGACATTCAGGTAAATTATAGCATTCTCCTTCTTTTGATGCTTCTTCATTTTTTGAAGTTTATGTGAAAATTAAAAAGCGCTTTTCCCATGATCCGCAATCGCTCTTAGGCGTTTCACTTCATGCGGCGTCAATTCTCTGCGATCTCCTGGTCTCATGCCTTCAATATGAAGGAAAGCATATTGCTCTCTTTTGAGTTTTAGAACGTCGTGGCCGATTGCTTCAAACATACGGCGAACCTGTCTGTTTCTGCCTTCATGAATGGTTAATTGCACAATACATGTTTGCTTTCGTTTATCAATCGAAAGCATTTTGGCACGGGCAGGTGCTGTTTTTTTATGGTCTAACATGATTCCTTTTTCTAACTTTCTAAGCAATTCTTTTGAAGGGATGCCTTTTAGTTTCGCTGCATACGTTTTATCAATTTGATATTTCGGATGCATGAGCTTATGGGCAAATTCGCCATCATTTGTAATCAAAATTAAACCGCTCGTATCATAATCCAACCGGCCGATTGGATACAGACGCTGCGGAACATCATCAAAGAAGTCTGTCACGACTTTGCGTCCTTTATCATCCTCGGCAGCTGAAATGACGCCGCGCGGTTTATAAAGCATAAAGTAAACCGGTTCTTCTCTTTCAAGCTTTAAGCCATTGACTTCAATTTTATCTGAAGAGCCCACCTTTACTCCGAGCTCTGTCACTGTTTCACCATTAACGGTAACTCGTCCTTCTTTAATTAATTCTTCAGCCTTTCGTCTAGAAGCGACGCCGGCATGGGCAATTACTTTCTGTAAACGTTCCATTTGTCTTTCACCTCATGTACTATCTTACTTGCTTGGCTTGAAACAAACAAGCATTCGCGGAAAAATAAGCGTTTCATCTGTCTAATTTCAACAAAAAAGCTGTTTTCCATCCACGAAATAAAAAAAGCACCTGATTAGGCGCCGCTAAATAACAAACTGACGATAATAATTGATGCAATGATCCCAATCAGGTCTGCAAGCAGCCCCACTTTCAGTGCATCTCCCATTTTTTTAATACCAACTGCTCCAAAATAGACGGTTAAAACATAAAGGGTCGTATCCGTTGACCCTTGCATAACGGCGGCAAGCTTGCCGATAAAAGAGTCTGGACCATAAGTCGCAATTAAGTCTGATGTCATACCAAGCGCCGCTGTTCCTGATATAGGACGAATAAGCGCAAGCGGCACCACTTCTGTAGGAACACCAATCGCTGTAAACACAGGTTTCAATAATTCCATGACAAAATCAAGGGCACCTGATGCTCGGAAAATCGTAATGGCGACAAGCATACCGACTAAATATGGAATGATTGAAAAGGCAATTTGAATGCCTTCTTTCCCGCCTTCTACAAATGTTTCGTACGTCGGTACTTTTTTAATCGTCCCTGCAATCAATATTCCTGCGATGATCAGTGGAATCAAAGCAAGTGACAGCCAGTTAATAAATTCCACAAGATCACCCCCGCCTGCTTCTGCGATAGTGGAAATAGCGATCAATCATAATCGCACCGATACCTGAAATAAGTGTCGCCAAAATGGTTGGGCCTACAATATCTGTTGGCTGATCTGCGCCATAGGTCATACGAATGGCAATGACGGTCGTTGGCACAAGTGTGATAGAAGATGTATTGACTGCTAAAAACGTAATCATAGACCGGCTCGCCTCATTTTTTCCGCCATTTAATGCTTTCATCTGCTCCATCGCCTTAATCCCAAGTGGAGTGGCAGCATTGCCAAGGCCAAAGAAATTTGCCATGAGATTGGACAGAATATACCCCATCGCTGGATGATTCGCAGGAATCTCAGGAAATAGTTTTGAGATAAAGGGCCGGCATAATTTACTAAAGAAATGTAACAACCCCGCTTCTTCTGCGATCTTCATCAATCCTAGCCAGAATACAAGAACACTAATCAACCCAATTGAAATGGTGACCGCTTCTTTTGATCCTTTAAAGACCGCTTCATTCACTTCATGCATCGTTCCGTTAAACATTGCATAGACAAGACCGATGACCGTGAGGAATACCCAAATCAGATTGACCATGAAGATCCGCCTATCGATGTCTGAAAGACAGACTTAAACATTTCTTGAAAGCTTTTTTGGGGCATTCGGTTGCGTTTGTTTTCATAAAAAATGGGGACTTGCTCAATTACCTGACCATCCAGTAAGAACGTCATTTTCCCTACTACATCTGGGATCGCTTCTTTGTTTTTCTCCCATTTCTTTTCAGGCGTCAGCATTTCCGTTTCGATTTCCACTAGTTTTTTCTCATCCTCATTTAGTAAATAGTCCACATCCCGCTTAATAAACGCTTTTTTTTCGTAAAAAGTCCCTTTTAACGAAGCGAGCCTGCCTTTTTCAGCAAGCACATACGTTTTATAGTGATCAAATGCATACTCAAACATTGAGATATGATCCTTCCAATCATCCGGTGCATTAATCGTCACAGCAATGAGCGCAGCATCTCCTTTTGCAGCTGTGGAGACAAGTGTGCGTTTTGCAAGTTTTGTATATCCTGTCTTCCCTCCAGTCGAATATTGATACAAACCCGTGAGCAACTTGTTTTTATTTTTCCAATAACCCTCGATTGTTTTTGCTTTATAAAAGGTGGTACCGGCAATTTTTTGATATTGCTGATGCTTCATGGCGTACTTCGTTAAGATCGCCATATCATAAGCTGATGAATAATGGTTTTTATGATCATCGAGTCCATGCGGATTTTGAAAATTCGTATTCTCCATGCCTAGTTCAGAGGCCTTTTGGTTCATCATAAAAATAAAGCCTTCTAAACTGCCGCCAACATGTTCTGCAATGGCAACAGCTGCATCATTTCCAGAGCGCAGCATGAGCCCGTATGTCAAGTCTTCTAAACTCACCTTCTGTCCTTCCTTTAAATAAATCGAAGAACCTTCCGCTTGAATCGCACGTTTTGACACTTTGACCATGTCGTTCATTTTTCCTGATTCAATGGCTAATACAGCCGTCATAATTTTTGTGATACTGGCGATTCTTCTTTTTTCGTGCTCGTCCTTTCCAAATAGGACTCTGCCTGACTGTCCATCTATTAAAATGGCGCTTCTCGCACTCACCGATAATGAGACGTCTGCTTGAGCGTGTGAGGAAAAAGGCAGTAAGAGTGTTAATAGAAGAAGGACTGCTGTTCCAATTTTTAAATAGGGCATGTTCATTCACGTCCTTGTCCGTTTTGTACAAGTGTATGCGCGGCTGAAAAAGTTATGATGCCTCGTCCATAAAAAAAAGCAACTCTCATATAAGAGTTGCCTTGTCTTCTTTATACCATTTTCATTTGCTGATGAGATGTTGTATATTCCAGCTCTTCTCTCATCGTTAAAAAATCTTTTTCTAATGAAGAAAACAAACGTTTGACCTCAGCCGATACTTCATGATGGAAAACAATGCTGCTTTTTCCTGTGTAGGCTGAACGGCTATTTTCATACCATGTATCCTTTTTTGGTGTAAAAAATTCTTCAATACATTGGTGATAAATACGATGAAGCGTCTGCTGTGCGGCTTGCTGCGGGAATGTCTGCTGCTGCCCGATTTTCCGACAAACCGCCGCGGCATCCTCGCTATAAACTGCAAGCTTCCGCAATGTACTTAATATGTCACAATAATAGGCTTCCGCTTCCGGGTTTAATCGTTTCAAGCTTGATAAGGTAGCTTCGTTCAGAAAATCATTCACTTCAACTGCAACCTTTGATAAAAAAACGCCTGCTTGATCAACTTGAGCCTTTACATTCATATGTGCCATTTGTTTCGTGTTTACCTTCCCCTCATGGCTTTGTCACCATTTTATCTTTCAAATAAAGATTTTAGACCTAAAATCTTTTTTATATTTTATCATACATTTTTCCTTATTTTGAACTATTTTATCTCTTCAAATGTTTGATTGAAGTTTTCAAAAAAGAGATCAGCCTCTTCTTGCACCCCATCTGCTTCCACATTCTCTGGAAGTGGCGGTAATTCATCTAAGGCTTTTAAACCAAATTGCTCTAAAAAGGTAGGTGTTGTCCCATAAAGGATCGCTCGTCCCGGTCCATCGGCACGTCCTACTTCACAGAGCAGTGCTTTGGCAACTAAACTATGCAGCACTCGTTCTGATTTAACGCCTCTGATCTCCTCGACTTCGCTGCGTGTAATCGGTTGTTTATACGAGACAATGGCGAGCACTTCTAGCGCTGCCTGTGACAACCCTTTCGATGGTGTCTCTACTAATTTTTTTAAATATACGCTGTATTCTTTTTTCGTCAGCAGCATATATGAATCTGCATATTCAATAAGCTCAATTCCTCGTTCTTGTTTTTGATATTCTTCCTTTACGGCAGACATAATATCAAGCAACGCTGCCTCATCAACTTCAAGAACAGACATGAGCTGTTTTCTTGTTAAGCCTTCGTCACCTGCTGCATATAGCAGCGCTTCTAAGATGGCTTTCCAATTCACGATATCAAGCGTCATGAATCGTTTCACTCCCTATGATATAAATATCTTCAAAGTTTCCTTCCTGCTCCAGCATGATTTGATGGCTTTTCATCAATTCGAGAACAGCAAGAAACGTCACGACAAGGTGTTCCTTTTGATCATGTTGAAACAAAGTCATGAAATTGGTTCGCTTTTTTGTTTTTCTTAAATGGTTCATAATCTCATTCATTTTGTCTTCAATCGGGATTTCTTGTCTTGTAATCTTTGATGGTGCTGGTTTTGTTATTTTTTTGCGGTTCAATACCTTTTGGAACGCACCTAACATATCATACACCGTGACATGTAAGTTTGTGTCCTTCGCTTCTGCTTCTTTTGCAAATTCACTTAAATCACTTGGTGGTTTTGTGAAGGCGTTTTGCCGCTCTTCTTCACGTTCCTTCAGTTCTTGCGCTGCATTTTTATACTTGCGGTATTCAATTAATTTGCCAATCAGCTCATCACGAGGGTCCTCTTCTTCTTCCATCAGGTCTTCATCAAACAGCTCTTCCTCTTGTTTTGGAAGAAGCATTCTGCTTTTAATGCTGAGGAGAGTTGCAGCCATCACCAAATACTCACTTGCAACATCCAGTTCAAGCTCCCTCATCGTGTGGACATATAATAAATACTGCTCCGTAATTTTAGCGACGGGAATATCATAAATATCAATTTCCAAACGGTTAATTAAATGTAAAAGCAAGTCCAAAGGACCCTCAAACGAATCTATTTTCACCTGATATTCCAGCATTCTTTTCTCACCATTTCTACTGTCTTCTAAGTACCGTTTTCATCGGCTAACCTTTAGTATAAGACACGATAAAGCTCTCGTCCAATATAATTTCGACCATGAGGCAGCAGGCAAAAAAAGAAAAACAGTGGATTCGCCCATACCAATGAGGGCATTTATACATAGAATACCATTGTAATCAGAACTGATGAAAAAGGAGGCCGTAACATTATGGGAGATGGTTATTACTTCGGCGGAGGATTTGCGCTTATTGTTGTGCTGTTCATCTTGCTGATCATCGTTGGCGCGGCTTGGGTTTATTAAAGAAACAGAGCGTCCTTTCATAAAGGGCGCTCTTTCTTCTTTTCTTTTCGGTATGTTAGACTGATAGTGGAAAAGGAGATGACCGCTGTGTATCCTAAAGCGTACGTGGCTTTTTTACATGAATTTCATACGACAAGAGATTATTTTGAGTGTCATGAAATTCTTGAAGAATTTTGGAAAGAAGATCCTCCTCATCAGCGCAAAAAGTACTGGGTGGGTCTCATTCAGCTTGCTGTTGCTTTGTATCATCAAAGACGAGGAAATGGAAAAGGAGCAAAACGGCTGATTTCAAACAGCCTTCATATATTAGATTCGGACCGGAACGTACTAACAGAATTAGGTCTTGATGAAGAGGCATTTCTTTTGCTGCTGAGAACACTGAAAAAGAAAATCGATGAAGACATGCCCTACGAAAGTGTGATGCTGCCAATCCGAGATGAAACGCTTCTTTCTTTATGCCAAGAGATGGCGGAAAAAGAAGGCTTAACCTTCGGACAGGAGAGCAACTTATCCCATACATTCTTAATTGAAAAGCATAGACTGCGTGATCGGACGGACGTATTGCTTGAACGTGAAAAGCAGATGGAACGTAAAAAAAGCAGAGGCATATAACCTCTGCTCTAGCGTGTAGACAAACCCTCGCATTCGGTGTCAGTCCTGCGTGCCGGTGCTCACGAATATCGAATTCGCTCCGCTCCAGTACTCGTCCTTCCTAGACTGCAAAGGTTTTCTATCACGCTGAAAAGGAAGACAAAGGGCTAAAATAAAGTTCATTTTAGCCCTTTGTCAACAATCTAAAGCAGAGGCATATAACCTCTGCTTTTACATGTGTGATATTTAGTTTGTTTCATTGTGACACTTATGAAAGAAGCCTTGCGTTAATTCATTTGGAATGAGTGTTTTCGTTTTGAATACTTCTTCCACGGCTAATACCATTTCCTTGCCGATGCCTTGGTCACGATGGGACGGATTGACACTAATATGTTCGATTTGTACTTGGTCGTCTGTTTTCAGCACACCAATCGCACCGACGATATCCTCGCCATCTTTCCAAAGGAACAGCTGCCGATCTTCATCCATTTCATACGACTTTATCGTCTGCTGAAGCTGTTTGACGTCTTTCTCACCCGGCATAAAGGACAGGAGTCCCATGGCAATTTTTTCAAAAGACCTCTTGTAACGAATTAACATATATACCCCTCAATATTAAAATTATCCTATTTTACAGCAAATGTCTTATGAATCACTTGCTCATCACACATTATAAACACTTTTAGGTTGTTTTTAAACTCTTTTTCATCAAATTAACGAAACGTTCGATTTAGGTTGGCCATTTCAATAGCAGCTGCAGCCGATTCACTGCCTTTATTTCCAGCCTTTGTACCGGCTCTTTCTATGGCTTGTTCAATAGATTCTGTTGTCAGTACACCAAAGATAATCGGCACCCCTGTCGAGATGGCACTTTGTGCGATTCCTTTAGCCGCTTCATTACAAACATAATCGTAATGTGATGTTGCCCCGCGAATCACGGTTCCAAGTGTAATGACTGCATCATATTTTTTTGTTTCTGCTAGTTTTTTTGCCATATACGGAATTTCAAAAGCCCCCGGCACCCACACGACATCAATATCGTCACCGTTTGCTCCGTGTCTGAGCAATGTATCTTCTGCTCCATCTAGCAGTTTGCTTGTAATAAAATCATTAAATCTAGCGACGACGATTCCAAACTTTAATCCTTCTGCTACTACATTCCCTTGTATTGTATTCATATGTTCATCATCCTTTTTTGTGATTTTTATTTTGTTTTCATTGTCGTTGTTTGCTTGTTTATATATGCCTGCAATGCTTCAATCGTCAGCATCTTTAGATCGTGTTCTTTTTGAATTTTTTGCAGTTCGGGTACGCGGGCCATGGTTCCATCTGCATTCATAATTTCACATATGACACCCGCTGGCACTGAACCCGCAAGTTTAGCAAGATCAACGGCCGCTTCTGTATGACCTGGTCTTTCTACTACGCCTCCCTCTTTCGCAATAAGAGGGAAAACATGACCTGGGCGGGCAAAATCTTCTGGTTTTGACTCTTTATTTAACATGGCCAAAATGGTCGTTGAGCGCTCAAAAGCACTTATACCAGTTGTCGTTGATGTATGGTCGATGCTCACTGTAAATGCTGTATGATGTGCATCCGTATTTTGCTCGACCATGGGATGCAGATCCAAGTGTTGCGCAATCGAGGCATGAACTGGTGTGCAAATAAGACCTCTTCCATGTAAAGCCATGAAGTTAATGACTTCCGGCGTTGCATGCTCAGCAAGTGCCACAAAGTCTCCTTCATTTTCTCTGTCTTCATCATCTACTACGATAATGATTTCTCCTCGTTTCAGGGCATTTACTGCCTCATCAACTGAATGATACATACAATCGCCTCCTAGAATCCGTGCTCTTTTAAAAATGATGGGGTTAATCGTGATGGCTGCTTTTCGTTTTGCTCTTTTGTTAAAAAGCGATAAATGTATTTACCGATCATGTCACATTCAATATTAACTACATCCCCCATAGATTTAGTCGGGAAAATAGTTCCTTCAAGCGTATGTGGAATGATAGAAACTGTCACGTGAGCATCTCGCAAATCGAAAATAGTCAAGCTGACGCCGTCTATTGCGATCGATCCCTTTTTTGTGAGCATATCTGTGAGGGTCTTGTCCATTTTCAAATCATAGTAAATGGCATTACTCTTCTTTTCTACACGGGTAATCACAGCCGTTCCATCAACATGGCCTGAAACAAAATGACCGCCGAATCGTCCATTTGATGACATCGCTCGCTCTAAATTCACTTGGCTACCTGGTGCAAGCTGATCAAGTGATGTCGCTTTGACCGTCTCAGGCATCACATCTGCCGCAAACTGTTCTTTTGTGAAGCTTGTGACAGTGAGACAAACGCCATTGATGGCGATACTATCGCCTAGGTGAACATCTTTTAGTACACGACTGCACTTGATGATAATTTCCATGGCATCTGCGGATCTTTTGCTTAATGACTGGACTGTACCCACTTCTTCAATAATCCCCGTAAACATGTGATCCTCCCTTTCTCTTTCTTTTGTATTTCTCACTTTATGAAAAAGCGATGTTTGGGACATGTGATCGATTGAACACCTTCGTCGCTTTTTATGGTCCATACAAGGTAAATGAGGGATCACTTAATAAACACTGCATGCGATGACTATATTGACATACAGAAAGCCCCGGAAAAATTCCGGGGCTGTGGTTTTTTTGCATTAGAAATAAAACTATGATCAACACATATTTTTTGTTCATACATAGCTCTCGTTATCCTTCTCCCATCCAGACTTTCACTGTCGGCTTCAGCTTCTCACTGAATCAACCGTTAATAAATTAACGGGTCACGGGCTGTAAAGCATTCGCTTTATTACCGTCGGTCGGGATTTTCACCCTGCCCCGAAGGATACAATCGATATTTAGCTGTCCTTAGGGGCTATTATAGCGATCCTTGTGGTCAAATGCAACAATCAAGATTTATCACCTGTTCATAAAAAAAGCCTCCCTATAGGAAAGGAGACTTGTTAATTGACGACTTTTACTACTTTTATAAGACCGTCTATTCTTTTTTCATTACTAAAGTATGCTTTAATACGATCGCCTTTTTTCAGATCGGCCACATCATCTTCAAATTTCTTCCCATTAAAAATGATTTTCGTGCCATTTTTGGCTTGACCGTAATACTCATCACCATCAATTTTTGTAATGGTATATTCATAGATGGTGTAATCTTTATCATTATTCGTTAAACTTTCGCCAATGGCTGTTGGCACATCTTCAATTTTCATGCCATTCATGTATAAATAACCTGCGCCTAAACAAAGCAGTAAAACAAATAAGATTGCGATTTTTAATTTGATTTTCCCCATATTTAGAACCTCCATCATCTGCACTTCGCCTATTTGTATGTTCTATTCCTTCTTTTGATGAAATAAAACCAAAAAAGCTGATTTTCATTAATGGTTACTTATATAACGATTCAAATGGACTTTTGGTTCCACCTTTTCATCATTACATATGATACGAATATGCGTTCTTTATTAAGGGGGTCTTTTTTCCTCTTTATCTGTTAGCAGGGTGAACAAGAAAGACGAGCTTTTTGATTATATTCTTTTCTCTAATGCGAATAGATCTTCCTCTAACAATTGAGATCTTTGAACAGCGATATTTCGGCTGTCACGAACCCCTTGATTATAATAGTAGCTTCCAAGATGCTTTGTGATAAATTCTAATATATTGATGGCTGCTAATTCACCAATCTCCTCTTCCCGTTCTTCGGCAAAGTAACGCTGAATGGCAATCATCATCTGGTTTTTTTCTTCTTTTGTTAATGGTTTCAAAGTATCTCCTGCTTTCTTTCAGCATGATCACACGCTTTTTAGATGTGCACTTTCACTTATTTTTAGAGCTACATATGGTGACACTTACGAATACGAATGTTTGTTCTCTTATCATATCACAAAAACGTGTCCATAACACCCTAAAAGAAAAAGCGTGTTTTAATCAATTGATCAAAATACGCTTTCTTTATATAGACTATTTATTTCAATATGGATAGTATCGTCGCTACAGAATGATCTACAAATGAACGCTCTGGGCGAGATTTCATGAGGACTGTAAGTCCAATAAAAGAAACAACCAGCGCCTGTGCTAAGGCTTTGGCATTCAGACTGCTTTCGAGCTCACCCGAGCGTATACCTTGTACAATTTTTTCTTCAAAAATGACCGAAAGATACATCTGATGCTCTCTTGTGAGAATTTCAAATTTCTCTTCGTGGGGGGCAAGCTCGACTATTGTATTGATGCAGAAGCACCCTTTACTCGGCCCATTTCCATATTCCTCTTCTACTAATTCAGCAAATAATATATGAAATGCTTCCTTTACAGATAGATTGTTTTGAAGTTTTGTTCGAATGTGGGCAGCATGCTGAGTTGTATATTTGCGTAATGCCGCTTCAAACAATTCCTCTTTATCACCGAACGCTGAGTATAAGCTTGGTCGCTGTATTCCCATTTTTGCAGTTAAGTCGCTTAATGTAGTCGCTCTGTACCCCTTCTCCCAAAAAAGCAACAAGGCCTCATCTAACGCTTTTTCCTCATCAAATTCCCGTTGTCGAACCATTATCAACCCTCATTTCTATCATAAAAATCTCTTCACTAAATCAATCATCTATTTCTTATAACGTTTTTTACTCATCGGTACATTATCATTTTATTTTATTGACATATCATTGTCAAACCGACTGCCTCTCTCAAGATCTCCACTACATCATCTTGACTTTAAAACGTTTCTCTGGTTATCCTTAACAGGAATCATTTTATACCAATCAGTATATTATACTTTTTAGTACAAAAGGAGCTGATGACATGCATGAAAAAAGAAAAAATGACTGCCGTTGAACATTCTGATCTGGAAACGACTCATTTACAAATAAACACCCGATCAACGATGACTCGCAATATGGCTCTACTGTTTTCGACAGCCTCAGGGATGGCAGTTGCAAACATATACTTTGCACAGCCATTATTAGACTCCCTCGCATCCGAGTTTGGTATCAGCTATTCATCCGTTGGTATGGTCATTACGATTACTCAGCTTTGTTATGCGCTAGGACTGCTACTGATCGTACCACTTGGTGATCTGTTCAACCAACGGCGGCTCATCGTAGCTCAAATGCTAGTATCCGTGTTATCTCTCATTCTAGTCGGTATCGCCCCTACCGCCACCGTCCTGTTCATAGGACTAGCTGCGGTGGGACTGCTCGCTGTAGTCACTCAGGTACTCGTAGCATTCGCAGCGACATGGGCCGCTCCTGAAGAACGTGGCCGCATAGTGGGCTTGGTTCAAAGTGGAATTGTGATTGGTATTCTTCTCGCACGAACGTTTGCTGGTGTACTAACCGATCTCGCCGGCTGGAGATCAGTCTATCTCGTTTCCGGCGTGATGATGCTGATCATAACTGGCGTGTTGTACCGGTATCTTCCGCGTGCTGACAGAAAGAGAGTCTCCATATCCTATGTGAACTTGCTCGCTTCAATGTTTATATTGTTCAGACAAGAACGAATTCTACGTATTCGTGGCGTACTGGGTTTTCTGATCTTTGTTGTGTTTGGCACGCTGTGGACTTCAATTGTACTGCCTCTCAGCACTACCCCATACAATCTGTCACATACAGCAATTGGTGCATTTGGCCTTGCTGGAGTTGCCGGAGCATTAGGTGCCGCTCGAGCTGGAAGCCTTGCTGATCGAGGCTTAGGACAGTTAACAACGTGCATCGCCCTTGTCCTATTACTCTTTTCATGGTGTTTTATTTTTTTCACTGAATATTCCCTTATTTTATTAATCGTTGGTATAGTCATTCTTGACCTATCTGTGCAGGCCGTTCATGTGACCAATCAAAGTATGATTTTCATGGTCCGGCCTGAGGCGAGAAGCCGGCTGACTGCTGCTTATATGATTTTTTATTCCCTCGGCAGTGCGCTCGGTTCTATTGTATCAACTAACATATACGCAAACGCTGGCTGGAATGGGGTATGTTTATTTGGAGCCTCTATCAGCGCCTTAGCCCTTTTATATTGGATGATCACCTACCGCTTCACGGCACAGATCACAGGAACATCAGATGTAAAATAAAAAAACACCGCAATTAAGCGGTGTTTTGGATTAAGCATCGATCACTTCGACTTTTTCCATGCCTTGTCCTTGTTCCATATCAAGTACAGCTTCGATACCAGATGTTACTTTGCCAAAAACAGTGTGAACACCGTTTAAGTGCGGCTGTGGGTCATGTACGATAAAGAATTGGCTGCCGCCAGTGTCTTTACCAGCGTGTGCCATTGATAATGAACCTCTCTCGTGCTGATGAGGGTTTCCTTCTGTTTCACATTTAATTGTGTAACCAGGTCCTCCAGTTCCATTACCGTTTGGATCGCCGCCTTGGCTTACGAACCCTGGGATCACGCGGTGGAATTTCAATCCATCGTAGAAGCCTTCATTCGCTAATTTTTCAAAGTTTGCTACTGTACCTGGAGCAGCCTCTGGGTAAAGTTCAAACTCAATTTTCTTTCCATTCGTTAATTGTATGTATCCTTTTTTCGCCATTTTTCACATTCTCCTTTCAGGTTAAACAACGCTCATTATAGCACATTTTCGGTGATGTTAAACATCCCCTGCTTGTCGAATGTGATTTACCTCTTTTGCCATCATTGATAAAATAAAAGAGCTTGATCCTTTTCTCCTAAGGAAATGATCATAGACTGAGCAAATCACTTCATCATATTGGAGGTTTCAAACATCTTTAAAAGAAAATTGAAACGTCAGACTGATTTGTTACGTCTATATGATGGAGTACGATTCAAATCATGTACTCAAAAGATGAGTTTCTCACCATCGAGAAACGCTTTCGACTTGAAGGAGGTCAACATGTTTAAAAAAACAATGCTTGGTATGATGGCAGCGCTCCTTTTACTGATTGGTGCGCCAAAAGTCAGCTTAGCGGATGCAGCTGTCGGCGATGTCATCGTCACACTCGGGCAAGACTTAACACCGGCTGATCGCCAGAAGGTGCTTGACGAGTTGAATCCACCTGAAAATGCGACAAAAATTGAAGTAACCAATAAAGAAGAGCACGAATATTTAGGAAAGTATATCCCTCGTTCTTCTATCGGGACGAGAGCCTTATCATCTTCATCCATCACCATTGAAAAATCAGGTACGGGTCTGACCGTGGATACACATAACATTAAGACCATTACAGATGAGATGTATTTAAATGCTTTAATGACCGCAGGCGTGAAAGATGCAAAGGTTGTCGTGACGGCGCCGTTTGAAGTATCTGGTACAGCAGCACTGACAGGTCTATTAAAAGCCTATGAAGTGTCAAGCGACAAAGCCATTCCTGAAGATGTGAAACAGGTGGCAAACGAAGAGCTTGTAACAACATCTAAACTGGGAGACTCTATTGGAAAAGACAATGCTTCTGCCCTGATTGCAAAAATCAAAGATGACATTGCCAAAAATGGAGTTCCTAAAACAACAAAAGAAGTGGAAGAAAAAGTAGATCAAGCCGCTTCTGATTTGAACTTAAATCTAACACAAGACCAAAAAGATCAACTTGTCTCTCTCTTTGATAAGATGAAAAATATCAATATCGATTGGAAACAAGTCGGATCTCAAATTGATAAAGCAAAAGACAAGATTACAAAATTCATAGAATCAGATGAAGGGAAAAACCTTCTACAGAAGATTTGGGATTTCTTTGTCTCCATTTGGAACGCGATCGTCTCTGTATTTACTGGTGGAAAATAAATGTCATAGAAAAAGCTGCCTGATGATCAGGCAGCTTTTTTTAAGTCGATGATTTCACTTTTGATTGATAAGGTAAATCCAATTTGACAATGTCCTCATATGTCTCACGCTCAACGACAAGCTGCGCTTCCCCATCTTCTACAAATACTACAGCCGGGCGCGGGATGCGGTTATAGTTGTTTGACATGCTGTAGCCATAAGCTCCTGTACAAAAGACAGCTAACAAGTCTCCCTGTGATAACTCTGGCAGATCAATATCCCAAATGAGCATATCTCCACTTTCACAGCATTTCCCTGCAATGGACACAGTTTGATCATGCGTTTGACTCATTTTATTGGCACTCGCTGCTTCATATTTTGCTTGATATAAAGCAGGTCGAATGTTATCACTCATTCCGCCGTCAATGGCTACATAATCGCGAATGCCAGGTACATGTTTGGATGAGCCGATCGTATAAAGAGTGGTTCCCGCATCTCCAACAAGGGAGCGGCCTGGCTCAATCCAAATTTCAGGCATCTCAAATTCATAGCGGGCTACATTTTCTTTCACCGCTTGAATAATTTTCTCCACGTATTCAGTTGCTGGAAGTGGTTCGTCCTCTTCTGTGTAACGGATGCCAAAGCCTCCGCCTAAGTTCAGCACTGTGGAAATAAATCCAAATGATTCTCTCCATTCATCTAGCTTCAAGAAAATCTTATCTGCCGCAAGGACAAAACCAGCTGTATCAAAAATTTGTGAGCCGATATGACAATGAACACCTAAGAGCTCGATCACTTCTGATTTAAGCACTTGTTTGACCGCTTCGTCTGCTTGTCCATTATGAAGATCAAAACCGAATTTTGAATCTTCTTGACCTGTTGTAATATAGTCATGCGTATGTGCTTCAACGCCCGGCGTGATGCGGAGGAGTACTTTCACCTGTTTTGACAGCTCTTGCCCAAGCTGTTCAATGAGGTTGATTTCATAGAAATTATCAACAACAATACAGCCGATTCCATGCGCTAATGCCATCTTTAATTCTTCTCTGCTTTTGTTGTTACCATGGAAATGAATTTTTTCTACTGGAAACCCGGCACAAATGGCTGTGTGCAGCTCCCCGCCTGAAACGACATCAAGTGATAAGCCTTCTTCTTTTGCCAGCTGGAACATGGCAATAGAAGAAAACGCCTTACTCGCATATGCCACCTGAGCCTTTAGTTCTTCTTCAATAAATGCTTTCTGAAAGCTTTTTGCACGCTCCCGTATTAAAGCCACATCATATACATAAAGTGGTGTCCCATACGTTTCAGCTAAAGAAACGGCATCAACACCACCAATTTCTAAATGTCCGAGTTCATTTTGTCTGCAAGTGCCGTGTAAATACAATGTCATTCCCTCTTTCTCCGCCTCGGCTGAAAAAAGACAGCTGCACAAGCTGCCTTTTGCCGTTTCTCAAAGTTAAAAATACAATATCACAATCTTCAGCCACTTTCAACGAGCGTTAAGAATTTGGCGGAATTTTTGATCTGTTCTGAGGGTGAACGATGCTTGGCCTTACTTTTGAGCCAGGAACAGACGTCCGAATGAGCACTTGCCACAAAGCCTTTCCATTAAAAGGAATGAACGGCCACATATAAGGCGTCTGTAAGGAACGAATGGATGTTAAATAAATAAGTAACAGCGTAAAACCGATGATCAATCCATTCAGCTTAAAGATCGCTACTAGTGCTAATATGATCAGTCGGATGATTTTATTAGCGACACTCAGTTCATAACTTGGAGTGGTGAATGTGCCGATGGCTGCTAGCGAGACGTATAATATGACCTCTGGTGTAAATAAACCGACATCAATTGCAATTTGTCCAATTAAAACGGCTGCAATCAAACCCATAGCAGTCGACAAGGCCGTTGGCGTATGAATCGCCGCCATTCGTAAAAATTCCACCCCAAAATCAGCAAGGAATACTTGGAGAATAACAGGGATATGGGAGGGTTTGTTAAATCCAATATAGCTTAGATTGTCTGGCAGAAGATTCGGTTCTAGAATAAAAAGAAACCAGATCGGCAAAAGAAAAGTAGAACATAAGATGCCTAAAAAACGCACCCATCTTAAAAAAGTCCCAACTGCTGGCGCCTGGCGGTATTCTTCAGCATGTTGAACGTGATGAAAAATAGTGGTTGGTGTAATGATGACACTAGGAGATGTATCCGTAATGATGATGACATGCCCTTCTAATATATGGTTAGCGGCTACATCTGGGCGCTCGGTGTATCGCACAAGCGGGAAGGGATTATATCCTTGCTTAATGATAAATTCTTCTATTGTTTTATCAGACATCGTCAGTCCGTCAACTTTAATCCCAGACACTTCTTTTTCGATAATATCAACAAGATCAGGGTCAGCTATGTCTTCAATATAACAAACACAGACGTCCGCTTTAGAACGCTCGCCTACTTTAAGCATTTTGTATCGCAGTTTTTCATCCCGCACTCTTCTGCGAATGAGTGCTGTGTTCACAATGATGTTTTCAACAAAGCCGTCTCTTGCACCTCTGACAACCTTTTCTGTATCCGGTTCCTCCGGCATTCTGCCAGGGTAGCTCCTGACATCAATAATAAATGCGTAATTTTCACCTTCGACAACGACTGCCACAAGTCCAGACAACACTTGATCCACTGCTTCATCAAGCGTTTCAACTTTTGAGACTTGCTGATTGACAAGACGGTTTTCTACCACACGTGCAAGATCATCTGATTCAGGTTCGTTGTCATTGATTTCAATCAGTTCTTTTAATAAATAGATCACATATTGTGTATCACATAATCCATTTACATAGTAAAGCTGGATTTCCTGATCATGGACATAAATTTTCCGAACGCCAAGGTCAAAGCTGAGACCCATCCCGACATTGTCTTTGAAAAAATCTTCATTTTTCTTCGGATCTCGGTACACGTGCACCTTGTCTTTCTTCATGGAAACCACTCCTTTCTAAAATTAATTCGACTGCCTTCATTGTGATGGGGGACCCTTTGCTTAGATCATCTTTCCGTCCCATCTTGCCAATATCTCCAATGCCGACAACAATCGGAAGCTGTAGTGAATCGAGACAATACACTGTATCTCCACTCATTTTGTGTGGTTCCATTTCTGGAAGTCCATGTTTGTCAACGCCGTATTCTGTCAGTTCACCTTCCCGGTCAATGGAGACATGTACCTTTGTCCATTCCGCTTGATGGGTTTTAGATGCCACTGCAATGGCGCCAATCACTTCAATTTCAGGGTGACGTGCTACGTGCTTCATAGCCGTCTCCCCTGTTCCTTCACCTGTTAAGCCAGAATCATCAAACATGACAAACACTGGGTCATACGGCGTTTTTAAAATCATCTGGACCAGTTCTGGTCCTGTTCGTTTGCTCGGATTCCCTTTTGAGCTGGAAATACATCTTCCGCCGACTTTCTTTGCGACAAGCTCAATCGTTTTGGCAGCATATATATCTCCGTCTGTCACTAAAATGACTTTGCGTCTTTGCCCCATATTAGGTTATCCTTTCGGTTTAAAGATAAGTGCAATGATAAATGAAAATAAAATTGCAGCTGATATTCCAGCAGAGGTTAACTCAAAAATCCCAATTCCGATTCCAATAAATCCGTGGACATCGGCCTGATGCATCGCCCCATGAAGCAAGCTATGACCAAAGCTTACGATAGGGACGGTAGCACCCGCTCCTGCAAATTCAATAAATTTATCATAAATACCAAACCCGTCTAAAATCGTCCCCGCCACAACAAAGGTCGTCATGACATGTGCCGGTGTGAGTTTCAGTACATCAAGTAAAAGCTGGCCGATCACGCAAATCAGTCCGCCTGCAACAAAAGCAATCAAATAATCCATTAGCTTTCTCCTCCTGCACGCTCAAATACAACTCCGTGCGCAATGGTTGGAATGGTCTCTTTTTGCTGAACCATCATTGGGCTGAGAAGCGCCCCGGTTGCTACAACCAATACTCTTTGCAAATTCCCTGCTTTCATTTCTTGAAAGATGTGACTGAATGTCACGACAGCTGAGCAGGCACAGCCGCTGCCTCCAGCGAATACATTTTGATCAGGTGTGTATATGATTAATCCGCAATCATCATGCTTCCGTCCAAGCTGAATGCCATCTTCTTTCAGAAGATCCTTTAAAATAGGCGATCCAATTCCAGATAGATCTCCTGTTAGGATGAGATCATAATCATCTACTGTTCTTCCTAAGTCTTCTAAATGTTGTTTGATTGTGTCTGCCGCTGCAGGCGCCATAGCCGAACCCATATCGAATGGATCTGTAATCCCAAGATCCATCACCCGTCCGACGGTGGCACTTGTAATTTGAATTTGGGAAGGTTCTTGGCTGATGACGACAGCACCGCTCCCTGTCACTGTACTTGTGGCTGTATCTGGTTTTTGCCCGCCATATTCTGTTGGATTACGGAATTGCCGCTCCGCCGTCGCATTGTGACTGCTTGTCGCAGCAAGTGCTCTATTGGCAAACCCACCATCTATTAACGCTGAGGCAATGGCGACTGATTCCATAGACGTGGAGCAGGCACCAAATAAACAAAGAAACGGGATTTTGAGTTCTCTTGCCACATAGTTGGCTGTCACGTTTTGATTCAGTAAATCTCCTGCCAGCAAAAGGTCAATATCACTTTTTTGCAAATTCGCTTTTGATAAGGCCATAGATATGGCATCATCCATGAGTTGCCTTTCAGCCATTTCCCAGTTCTTTTGATAACAGTGCATTTCATCATAGGTTTTATCAATGAGATGACCGATTGGGCCTTCTTTTTCTTTCGGTCCTGCAGCTGTTCCTTCCGCATTCACATAAAGCTTGTGTTCAAATACCCAAGATTGCTTACCTGTTAGTTTCACGTTTTATTCCTCCTACGAAAACATCTTTTCCAAGACGTATCGAATAATCCCTACGACATATGCCGAGACGACACCAAACACAATGACGTTCCCAGCCAGTTTAAACATATTGGTCGCTACACCTAACACAAGCCCTTCACTTTTATGCTCAAGAGCTGCACTTGTCATGCTATTTGCAAATCCTGTCACCGGGACAGCTGATCCCGCTCCAGCAAACTGGCCGATTTTATCGTAAATACCAATACCAGTTAAAATAGAAGAAATTAAAATAAGGGTCGCCACCGTTGGATTCCCTGCTGTCTTCTCATTAAAATCAAAAAAAGTAATATAGAAATTTTGCAATCCCTCGCCTATCGCACAAATCAAACCGCCGACAAGAAAAGCCTTGATGCAGTTCAGTACATAAGGAGGTTTCGGCTGATACGTTTTCACTTTAGATGGATAGTTCTCTTTTAAACTTGACACGTGTTGTTCCCTCCACATTTTTAAATATAAATAAGCCAATGAAATAGCGAGCCAAACACCTTTCCTAAGACGATGGCCATGAGCAGCAGCACAATTTTGCCGTCCATTCCAATTCTTTTCGTTAAGATAGGAAGTACATTTAACACTTCAGTGAGTGCGGCAGCAAGCATGCCGACAAAAATGCCAGATAAAAGACCGATCGGTAACGCCAGCCATTTGGATAAATGCAAATGGACTTGACTTAAAGTAGCCCAGCCGCCAACGACCGCTCCACTTATCACGGCAGCCTCATATCCTTGAATAAAACGCTGCGTTTTCGTTAATTGCATTAATCGAGGGATAATACCAAGCACTGTGAGAAACGCCACAAATCCTGCCCCTACCGTTAAACCGCCGCCGAGCCCAACAAGCACCACAAAAAGCCATTTACCGATCATGGATATCTTTCAATGTTTCTTTGTTTTCATTGAGTGCGACATAATGATCAAGATCGAGCTGATATTTAAACATTTCCACTTCAAGCGGGCTTGGCTCTTCGTTTAAACGCTTTTTAAACACATGATTGAAAAATAAAATCATGCCAAAACCGAGTCCAAAGCTATATGGAATTTGTAATAAATACGGATGCTCAACCGTGTTTCCAGTAATCATCTCGTAAAGGCGGATATGAACAAGTCGCATACTAACATCCTCATGGAAATTCATGATGGCAAGGGCCGCTCCGACAAATAAGAGGAGCCATACAAACACGAATAATACGGGGGACAGCTGGCGTTTGCCTGTGTCTATTTCAACAATGGCTTCTGAGCCTCCGACTGTTTGAATGTCAATGTCAGGCCATGTTTTTTTGATCGTTTTGACCACATGCATGATATCTAACACAACGATGTGACGATCCTTTTTGCTGACATGGTATATCGGCATTTTGCTCAGCTTTTGCACAGCACTGTCATCTCCAGTGATTTGGGCGATATCCTCTAAATAAATAAGCTGATCATTACCAGTCTTAATCCGATGACGCAGCCGAATAAAGATTTGTCCGTCCATCCAAGTCACTTCCTATACGATGGGTTAAAAATAGTATGTGGTGAAAAATGGTTCTCATACTGAAAGAACTTGATTTACCGGTAATTACCACACAAAAAAAGCCAGCCGAATTGGCTAGCTGTCTTTTTGATCCATTTGCATTTGGATTTGTTTTAAAATCTTCTTTTCAAGCCGTGAGACTTGCACTTGGGAAATTCCGAGTCTTTCTGCTACTTCTGATTGTGTTTGGTCTTTATAATACCTTAAATAGACAATCAGTTTCTCACGCTCTTCTAATTCTTTAATCGCCTCTTTTAGCGCAATTTTATCAAACCATCTTTCTTCGGAATGATCGGCAATTTGATCGAGTAACGTAATCGGATCGCCGTCATTTTCATACACGGTTTCATGAATAGATGATGGTGAGCGAACCGCTTCTTGAGCAAGGACAACATCCTCAGGTGTGATGTCCAGATATTCAGCGATTTCCTGAACAGTCGGCATTCTGCCATGAGATTTAGACAATTCGTCCCTTGCCCGCCTGATTTTATTTCCAAGTTCCTTTAAAGACCTGCTGACTTTGACGGTTCCATCATCACGAATGAAACGCTGAATTTCACCAATGATCATTGGAACGGCATACGTCGAAAACTTCACATCATAAGACAAATCAAATTTATCAACAGATTTCAGCAGGCCAATACAGCCTATTTGGAACAGATCATCTGGTTCATATCCTCTATTTAAAAAGCGCTGAACAACGGACCAAACAAGACGCATGTTTTTTTCTACGAGGAGGTCTCTTGCTTGTTGATCTCCGTCTTGGCTTTTTTTGATGAGCTGTTTCACTTCATCATTAGACAGCTGTGCTTTTTTTGCTTGCTTTTTTACCTCCACATCCATATGAGCAGCTCCTTAATTACAAAGCGCTTTGCTTTTTGATAGATGCTTTGTTAAGCGGATTGTTGTGCCCATTTCTGGAGATGAGTCCACCATGACATCATCCATAAAGTTCTCCATGATCGTAAAACCCATCCCGGAGCGCTCTAAGTCTGGTTTCGTCGTAAAAAGCGGCTGCCTTGCTTCCTCAAGATCTGAAATGCCCATGCCTTCGTCTCGAATCGTCAGATACACAATATGGTCATCCAGCGTAACGCTAATGTGCACCTTGCCGTCTGGATTCCCGTCATACCCGTGAATGATCGAGTTCGTGACCGCCTCTGATACAACGGTTTTGATTTCTGTTAGCTCATCTAATGTTGGATCGAGCTGAGCGATGAATGCTGCCACCGTTACTCTCGCAAAGGATTCGTTTTGACTTAAAGCAGAAAAAGTCAGATTCATTTCATTTGTCATGATGCCACCCCCAATGTTTGCAGCGCAGTTTGCTCTGAAGGCTCCATACGAATAATTTTAAACAAGCCGGACATATCAAATAAACGGTTCACCGCTGGCGAGATCGCACAGACGACCATTTCACCGCCAAGTTGTTTAATTTCTTTGTATCTTCCTAAAATCACTCCGAGCCCAGAGCTGTCCATAAACGATAAATCAGCTAAATTCAGCACGATGTGGCGAATGTCCTCTGTTTCCAAATAATTCGTCACCTTTTGTCTCAATGTCTCTGCGGAGTGATGATCAAGCTCCCCTGTCAACCGAATGCAAAGTACGCTCTCTTTTATTTGAAAATCAATACCAAGGCTCATCTTTTCTTCCTCCTTGCTCTATTTTCGGATAAAGAATGTTTCTCTTTCTTCACATGCAAATCCTTCACCATGACAAAACTAGTGATCATTCGTCACATTTAGATGTTCTTTTCGTTCATAGCAAAAAAGACTGCCAATTGCAGCAGTCTTTCACCTTTTACTTCCATTTAACAAATTCGGCCATAGCCCGTTTGAAGAACGTCCAAACACCGGCTTTTTCCATATCTTCTTTCGCTTCAACAGGACTTTCATGAAGCACTTTTCCATCTTTTTTCAAGATGATGGTGCCAAGTTTCGTTCCTTTTGAAAATGGGGCTGTGACATCTTGAGTTAATTTAATTTCTTTTTTGATCTGATCGACATTTTCGCCTTTTTTCGTTAGAAGAGAAATCGGTTCTGACGTGACAAGCTGAATTTTTTTCTTTTTCCCTTTGCTCACTTTGATCTCTGCTACATCTTGACCACGCTTGTACAGAGGATGCGTTGTATATTGACTAAAGGCGTAATCCAGCATTTTGACGACTTGGGCGTTTCTGTCTTTTGGTGTACTTGCGCCGAATACAACAGCAATCACGCGCATGTTGCCTTTTTTAGCGGATGCAGTTAGACAGTATTTCGCCTCGCCTGTAAACCCTGTTTTCACCCCATCCACACCTGGATAAAATTTAATGAGACGGTTTGTATTCACAAGCCAGAATTTTTTATCCGTGTTCTGACGAAGATAGTCTTCGTATACACCTGTGAACTTGGTGATCTCTTCATATTTCAACAGCTCTTTCGCCATTTTTGCCATATCATGAGCCGTGCTGTAATGATCTTTTTCAGGAAGTCCTGTTGGATTTTGAAAGACCGTCGAGGTGAGCCCAAGCTCTTTTGCCTTTTTGTTCATTTGCTCAACAAACTGTTCTTCAGATCCAGCAATATGTTCTGCCATGGCAACTGAAGCATCGTTTCCTGACGCAATCGCAATGCCTTTTAGCATGTCTTTAACCGTCATTTCTTCTCCCGGTTCAAGGAAAATTTGTGAGCCTCCCATAGATGCTGCATGATCGCTCGTTCTTACTTTATCAGTCATTTTTAATTTCCCTTGATCCATCGCTTCCATGATGAGAAGCATCGTCATGATTTTGGTCATACTTGCAGGGGCAAGCTTTTCATCACTGTTTTTGTTGTAAAGCACTTTTCCCGTGTCACGTTCCATTAAAATCGCTGATTTGGCTTCATGCGCCAATTCTGATGTTTGTTTTTCTCCTGGCTTTTCAATCTTTTCTTTTGCCATCGCTGATGGTGAAACCATTGAGATAAGGATCATTAAAGTAAACAATGCACATATATGACGTTTCAAGTGGCAGACCTCCATTATCGTAATCCTTTCTATTTTTTCCTCATAAAGGCTGTTTTATTCAGAGATCGTTTGATTGCCATAAAAAAAAGCCCTCTGTTTCATGAACAGAAGGCTTTTTCACACGATCTATGAGAGTTGTTTGATAACATCTTTCACTAAATCAAGGAAACTTGCTTTCACTTTTTCCGTCACTTCGATCACTTCATCATGAGAAAGCGGCTGATCTAAAATACCTGAAGCCGCATTAGAGATGCATGAAATACCAAGTACTTTTATGCCTGCATGACGTGCCACAATCACTTCTGGCACAGTCGACATACCGACTGCATCAGCGCCAAGCGTTCTGAGGAAACGAACCTCTGCCGGTGTTTCATATGAAGGGCCTGTCATTCCTGCATAAACCCCTTGCTGCACAGATATGCCTAAATGTTTAGCCGTTTTCTCTGCAAGTGCCAACAAATCTTTATCATATGGTGCAGACATATCAGGGAAACGAACCCCTTGACTGTCGTTTGGTCCAATTAACGGATTGGTTCCCATCATATTGATATGATCTGTAATCAACATAAGATCGCCAGGATGGAAGGACGTATTCACACCGCCCGCTGCATTTGTCACAATACATGTCTCAATGCCGATTTCTTTCATCACACGGACAGGAAATGTCACCTGCTTCATATCATACCCTTCATAGTAATGGAAACGTCCTTGCATGGCACAAACGACCGTGCCTTTCAGCGTTCCAATGACGAGCTGGCCTGCATGCCCTTCTACTGTTGAAACAGGGAATCCAGGAATATCTTCATATTTCAATTTGATTGGATTTTCAATCTCATCGGCTAAAATGCCAAGACCTGAACCTAAAATTAATCCAACTGTTGGTACATATGTCGATGCTTGTTTAATATATGCCGCCGCTTCTGAAAACTGTGCTCCCACGTGATTTCCCCCTATTTGAGTTTAGATAAAAAGCTTGTTCCGTATTTTGGCAGCGTTGATTTAAAATTATCTGCTACCGTTGCCCCAAGATCAGCAAATGTTTTCGCTGTTGGCAGCTCATTCGCTTCTTGATGCTTTTTGCTGTAAGCAATAAGCGGAACGTATTCTCTTGTATGGTCTGTTCCGTGATGAACCGGATCATTTCCGTGATCTGCTGTGATCACAAGCAGATCATCCTCTTTTAATAGATCAAACACTTCAGGTAGACGTGCGTCAAATTCCTCTAGTGCCTTACCGTAGCCTTCTGGATCTCTTCTATGTCCATAAAGCGCATCAAAGTCGACAAGATTTAAGAAGCTGAGCCCAGTAAAGTCTGTTTTCAGCGTCTCCACTAGCTTGTCCATTCCATCCATGTTGGATTTCGTTCTGAGTGAAGAGGTGATTCCTTCACCATCATAAATATCAGAGATTTTTCCGATCGCAATGACATCAAGTCCATTATCTTTCAATTCATTCATGACGGTACGGTCGAATGGTTTTAATGCATAGTCATGACGATTTGGTGTTCTAACAAATGCCCCCGGCTCCCCGACAAATGGACGAGCGATGATGCGCCCTACCATATATTTTTCATCTAAAGTCAGTTCACGTGCGATTTCGCAAATGCGGTAAAGTTCGTCTAATGGCACAACTTCTTCGTGTGCAGCAATTTGCAGCACAGAATCTGCTGAAGTATAAACGATTAAATCGCCTGTTTTCATATGCTCTTCGCCAAGCTCATCCAGAATTTCTGTACCAGACGCTGGTTTATTTCCAATGATGCCACGCCCTGTTTTTTCTTTTAATTCATTTAACAGTTCATCTGGAAAGCCGTCTGGAAAGACTTTAAATGGTGTGTCGATGTAAAGACCCATGATTTCCCAATGCCCTGTCATTGTGTCTTTCCCGTTGGATGCTTCTTGCATTTTCCCATAATACGCAAGCGGTTTTTCGTCCGCTGGAATTCCTTTAATTTCTTTAATATGACTTAGCCCAAGCTTCGCCATATTCGGCATATGAAGCCCGTTCATTTTTTCAGCAATATGTCCAAGTGTATCTGCACCTACATCATTAAAATCAGCAGCATCAGGTGCTTCCCCGATTCCTACTGAATCCATCACAATGAGGAAAATACGTTTATACTGATAATCAGGCATAAAAAAGCGCCTCCTTCAATATTCTTGTCCTTTCACCTTTCACAACTGGAGAGGTCAGACATCTCAAGTATAAACCGTTTTCAAGTCAATTGACAACCATAAACGGTCCAAACATAAAAAAGCATGATACACGTTCACCGTGCCATGCTTTACTTATGCCCTTGGATGGAATTTGTGATACACGTCTTTTAATCTTGTTTTTGTGACATGTGTGTAAATTTGTGTAGTAGAAATATCGGCATGTCCGAGCATTTCCTGTACGGCTCTAAGATCCGCACCGTTTTCAAGCAAATGTGTCGCAAATGAATGTCTGAGCGTATGAGGCGTCAATTCTTTTTGAATACCTGCTTCTATGGCTCGTTTCTTTAAGTTCTTCCAAAAGCCCTGCCGCGACATTTTTTTTCCGTGATGATTCAGAAATAAAGCATCGGCCGGCTGTTTTTTGAGCAGCTTGTTTCTGCCTTTTTCTATATACACTTCAATCGCACTTGCAGCAGCTTCACCAATAGGCACGATTCGCTCTTTTCTTCCTTTTCCAAAACAGCGGATAAACCCCATGGTCAGATGCACATCTGCAAGAGTCAAATCAAGCATTTCACTTACGCGAATACCTGTTGCATATAAAAGTTCGAGCATGGCTTTGTCACGGTAGTCAAATGGTGTTTGCTGCTTAGGTGTATCGAGCAGCTTTTCTACCTCATCTAATGATAGAACTTTCGGTAATTTCCGCTCTGTTTTTTGTGATTCAATGTTCCATGACGGGTCATCTGTTGTCACTTTTTCACGGAGCAAAAATTGATGAAAGGAGCGTATCGATGATAGATGACGGACGGACGTTTTACTCGATTTCCCCTCGTCTTTTAACTGTTTTAAATAATGAATAATATGAAGGCGTGTGACGTCTTTTACATCTGTCAATTGTTCATGCGTCATTAAAAAAGACAAATAGTTCTGTAAATCTCTTTTATAAGAGACAATGGTATTTTCAGAGAGTCCTCTCTCTACTGTCATAAAATGAATAAAGTCGGATAATTGATCCTTCAATGGTTTCTACTCCCCGTTTTGATAAAAATAAATCAATCGATCCTGCCACCTGTCTTGTTTCGGCTGATCCATTTCCATCACTTTTATCGCTGCACCTTCTGGTTTATCATAACGATGATAGCTTTCATATTCTGAATTTATCCATATCATAGCATAATAGAACAGGACGGTAAAACCAGTGAACAAGATAAATACTTTCATTACTTCACCTGTTGTTTTGAGCCATTTTCGCATGTTCTTCATGTCCTTTCTCGTGTTCTCATTACTTCAGCATATGCCAGGTGGGACAAGGAATATACAGCGAACATGCAAAAAACCTTTTCATTTTGAATGAAAAGGTTCCAATTCGGATTATTTGCCGGATTCATCATCATGACACCGGTGGCAAATACCATGGAATGTCAATCTATGATCCTTAATTTTAAATTTCCAGTCGCGTTCAATAATTTCTTCAACATCTTCTAATAAATCATCTTCTATCTCATCGACTGTTCCGCATTCCATACAGACAAGATGGTGATGGAAGTGAGCGGCTCCTTCTTTGCGAAGATCATATCGCGAAACGCCGTCTCCAAAGTTAATTTTATCAACAACTTTCAGTTCAGTAAGCAATTCTAACGTCCGATAAACAGTAGCAAGACCAATTTCAGGAGACTTCTCTTTTACGAGGAGGTATACATCTTCTGCACTTAAATGGTCTTCTTCATTCTCAAGCAGTACTCTTACTGTTGCTTCACGCTGTGGCGTGAGCTTATAGCTGGAAGAATGAAGCTGTTTCTTAATTCGATCAATCCGATTTTCCATTGACTTTCCCTCCTACGCCACATTACTTGATCATTATATCAAATGATGTGCAGAGAGCCAACTATAATCATTTTAAATTGATAAATAAATTGATTATTATTTAATAACGATTATAAAATCATCAAAACAGAACACCTGCCAGCTTTTTCATCAGCATGAATGATAAGTATGATTCAAAAAAGGACGAAAGAGCAGCGAGGGTTAAAATCATCAGTAGAACAGAAGCATACCGGCCAAACCAATGGATTGGCGCTTGACTGATGGTTTTTTTCATAAAAAGCTGACCAATTAAACGAATGGAGAACGCAATCGCACAAGTTCCGATCACTAAATACGCAGGAATGAGCAAGATATTTTGAGGAAGCACCGAGACAAAAGAAAGAAAAAAACCGCTAAGCCCCATTTGATTGACCAAAAAACCGACAGTAAACCCAACTACAATCCCTTTTAGAAAGATCATAAGAAAAATAAGCGGCAGGCCAATGATGGAAATTCCGAGTATCCACATGAGGCCCAAATATTTCATATGATGCAAAAAGCTTTGCAAAAACATTTCTTTTGATTCTGCTGCTTTCTCATTCGTCAGTTGACCAAAAAATTGATTTAAATAGTAGAATAAATCCTCTTTCTGACTCATTGTCATACTATTGACGATAATGGCTCCAAAAATGACGCCCATTAAAAATAGTATAGAAACAAACAAATAAATTGATAAATGATCTTTCACGTGCTGAAGAAGATATTCTTTCCAAGACTTTTTCCGCATGCGCCTTCCTCCCAAATAGTAAAGGTTACTAGATTCTATGAGAGAGCAGACGAAACATGACAGTTTTATGAAAAGAAAAACGAGAAAGCAACTGTACACTGCTTTCTCGTTTCCTTTATCGTGCAGCTTTTTGTACGTTCACAAGCCCAGCTCCATAATAAAAAGGTTCGCCAAGTTTTGTGGCCGTTTTTGTCAGCCTTTCACGCAATTCATCATTTGTCAGATTCGGATGTTTTGATAGAATGACTGCCGCAGCACCAGCTACATGAGGTGATGCCATAGACGTTCCACTCTTATATCCATATTCGTTATGAGGAATGGTACTTAATGTTGAAACACCTGGTGCTGATACTTCCACTTCTTCCCCAACAGAGGAATCAAAGGCCCTTTGCTTTCGTTGATCCACAGATGCGACTGCCATGACAGAGCTGTATTTGGCCGGGTAATCTATCGTATTAAGTGACCCGTAGCTCCCAGCATTTCCTGCAGATGCGACAATGAGAATCCCGTTGTCATATGCTCGATCGACCGCTTCTTTCAGCGCCTCTGATTCACTTGCTCCCCCCATACTAATATTGATGACATCCATCTCATTCTCAATCGCCCATTCAATGCCTTTAATGATCCAGCTATAGTAGCCGTCACCATTTTCATCTGCCACTTTCACCGCATAGATCGAAGCTTTTGGTGCCACACCAACGACGCCTACCTTATTATCTAATGCTGCGATCGTGCCTGCAACGTGGGTTCCGTGTTCATGCGGGTCAACGAGCGGATCGGACTCTGTTGGAACAAAGCTGACACCACCAGTTACATGTAAATCTTCATGCTTGCCGTCAATTCCACTGTCAAGAACAGCTACTTTGACATTCTGTCCGGCATATCCTCGTTTATGTACCTTTTGTGCTTTAATGCTTTTGATACCATAAGGGACGCTTTGACCGCTTGTTTTTGCTTTTTGGTCTTCCTCAATAAAAGTAACTTCTTTTGCTTGATGTAGTTTTTCTTTTGATGCTTCGTTCAACGAAACTTTCATCATATCTATTTTATCTATTGATTCTTTCACATGACCGCCAGCTTTTTCAACAAGCTGTTTTTGTGTTTTGTCTTGAACGGAAGAAGAAAAACCGATCATATACTCTTTTTTTGCTTGATCCTTTGCAGATACATCTGATGCGCCGAATGTCATCGATGCCAGCAGCATACTTGCCATACAAAGCCCTGCTCCAAATGATTTGACCTTCACGATACCCACTCTCCCTTTCATTTCTTTTTGTCATTTAACTACATTTTTAGACAAAAAGAAACGACCGTTTGTCCTATTTTTTAAAATTTTTCCAATTATTTGATCTACTTGTCACAAAAAAGCAAAATAAAAATGCTTATGATCCTGTTCATAGCGATCATAAGCATTCCTACCTTTATGTTTTTTCATCATATGCTGCAAGGCTTCTTGTTTTGTTTTTGTCTTTCTTTCGTGTGTACTAAAATGCGGTATATTTCCTCTCGATTGTTCTGGATTTCGACTGTGCTGCCTTTGAAGGTGTTCTCTCTTTTTCTTTGCTTTGCTTTTTCCCATTTCGCAAAACCCCTTTCGTTGTCGTTATGATACATGAAAGCACTTAAAAAAGATAGACGTATACACGTCTATCTCAAATTGTTGACAAAAGGCTAAAATGTACTTGATTTTAGCCTTTTGTCTTCTTTTCAGCGTGATAGAAAACCTTTGCAGTCTAGGAAGGACGAGCACTGGCGCGGAGCGAATTTGACATTCGTGAGCACCGGAGCGCAGGACTGACAAAGAATGCGAGGGTTTGTCTACACGCTGAGATAGACGTATACACGCCTATCTTTCTATTCTCATCATATCAAGATGCGGAATTCCATCCTCATCATAACAATCTGAGACAGCTTCGAAGCCAAACGATTCGTAGAACGATTTCAAATAAGCCTGTGCTTGGATTTTAATCTTTGTTTCGCCTAATTCACTGAGCTTTTTTATCGCCTGATCGAGCAGGATCTTCCCGTAACCTTTTTTCCGGCCGTTCTTCGTCACAAGGACACGGCCAATGGATGCCTCTTTGTACATGATCCCGCTTTGGAAAATGCGGCAATAAGCCACAATCGTGCCGTTCTCTTTGGCGATTACATGTAGCGCCTCTTGATCACGATGATCAATTTCAGGATAAGGACATGTTTGTTCTACAACAAACACATTCACTCTTTCCATTAAAATCAGGTAAAGGTCCTCTTTAGACAGTTGTTCAAATGTGTGACATGTCCATTTAAGTTGATTCATGATTGATATCCACCTTACCGTAGACCCCGCCTCCGCCAGCGATCAGTCCAACTTCACCTCTTCTTGCTTTGATGATGTAATCGGCTGTTTTCTCAGGCAGGACCGCTTTTAATTCTTGTTCTGTTGCTTGATGAAGAATATTCATCTCTGTATGAAAGACAGCTTTTAACTTTTCTAACGTTTTGGCTCCAACACCTGGAATAAATTGAAGGGGAAGCTGGTGAACATAAGGAGGCCTTATTCCTTTGTCACTTTCTTGGTCAGCAAGCTCCTTTAACCGCTCACTCACCCCTTTTGTCATTCGGGTATGGCCGCATGCTTGGCACTGTTCTTGCTCCTGACTGTCAGGTCTTACTCCGCATTTCTCACAAGTCGTATGATAATACTTACCGAGCCGCGGAGCGAGCCCATAATTTCCAGTGATGTTTCTGCCATCTTTTCCTTGAAGCGCTAGCTCGAATTCAGCAAAGGAGGCATGATCCATTCGGATCTTAGTATATTCCCGCGCAATTTTCCCTAAAGAATGGGCATCTGAATTTGTTAAAAAAGGATAGCGGTTTAGCTCACTTAGCTGGGAGGCCATAGACGTATCACAGCTAAGGCCAAGCTCAACAGCATCAATGAGTTCTGGATCGAATACTTCGGTTAAAGACGTATTGACCCCTTTGCCGTATAAACTTTTATGCGGCGTAAAAATATGGGCAGGAATAAATAATCCCCCTAGTTCCTTCACCTTATGCTGAAGCGTTCTCCCATCCACATATAACCGCTGTGAACTCAAATGCACATTTTTCATATGAAGAGAAAGCCATGCGGAAAACTCCGACATTTTACGAAGCGTGGGCATAAAGGCAAGCACATGAATCGGACCTTTTGATTGGTCATCATTGATTTCTAGCTCACTGCCTAAAAGCAAAACGGTCTTTCCAAATGATAAACCGCCATCGCTTAGTTCAGTGTACGTGCCTTCCTCTACACCTTCTATCAGTTCTTCTAGTACTTCGGGAGATTGTGCATCAATGACACCAATCATCCCCATCCCTTTACTTTGAGACGCTTCAATGAGAATTTGGTCAATGGTCAGTGACCTTGCACCTGTAATTTTGACAGCCCTGCCTGTTCTTGTTCGACCAATATGAATATGGATATCTGCAAAGAATTCCCTCATTTTGTAGACTTAAGTACCTCTTGCAATTGTAAGTATTGAATGGCATAGGCTGTTTTTGCATCATAAATATGCTGTTTTTCGATGAGGTGCAGCGCTTCTTCTAATGAAACTTCCATCACTTCGACAAATTCATCCTCATCCAGCTCTCGTTTCTCTTCAAGCGGGACCAGTTGATCGGCAAGGTAGATATGAACAATTTCATCCGCAAACCCTGGTGATGTATAAAAGGCGGTCAGTTTTTGGAGCGCCTGAGTAGTATAGCCTGTCTCTTCTTCCAATTCTCTCAGTGCTGTATGTGCCGGCTCTTCCCCTTTTTCTAATTTTCCAGCCGGAATCTCAACGATGGCTCTCTCCAGTGCTTTACGGTATTGTTTGACCAAAATGATTTTATTTTCGTCTGTACGTGCAATGACTGCTACTGCACCTGGATGTTTAATGATCTCGCGTTTGCCTGGTTTTCCGTTCGGCAATTCTACATCTTCAAGAACCAAGTCAATGATTTTTCCGTTATATAATGTTTTTGACGATAATGTTTTTTCTTCAAAGTCCTTCAATTTTGTCAGCTCCTCGTTCTACTTTCACTTTTTACTTCATTCATTTTAACATAGATGTTTTAGGAGAAGCCAAAATGCGGATGCCTGCTTCAATGCGCCTTTTGAAATCACCTAGCTTGAATTCCAGAATTGTTTCACTTAATGTGAAAGGATAGGAGTGTGATTGAATTGAAAAAAAGACGAATTGGCACCTCTGATCTCTTGGTTAGTGAGGCGGCACTAGGATGTATGTCCCTTGGGACTGAAAAAGAAAAAGCGCTCTCTTTATTAGATGAAGCCATTGATCTTGGGATTAACTATTTGGATACAGCTGATTTATATGATTTTGGAACAAATGAGGAAATCGTCGGGGAAGCCATTAAGAACAGACGCCAAGATTTGATTTTGGCCACAAAAGGCGGCAACCGCTTTGAAAAAGGCAAACCTGGCTGGGACTGGGATCCTTCAAAAGCATATATAAAAGAGGCTGTGAAACAAAGCCTGAAACGACTTCAAACAGATTATATTGATTTATATCAATTGCATGGCGGCACAATTGACGATCCAATTGACGAAACCATCGAGGCATTTGAAGAATTGGTTGAAGAAGGTGTCATTCGCTATTACGGCATATCGTCGATCCGTCCGAATGTCATAAAAGAATACGCCAAAAAATCAAATATCGTGAGTGTGATGATGCAATATAGTTTACTCGACCGCCGCCCAGAAGAATGGTTTTCTCTTCTTGAAGAACAAAGCATTAGTGTCGTGGCAAGAGGTCCTTTAGCAAAAGGATTATTAACTGAAAAACCCCTTTCGCAAGCAAGTGCGGCGATTCAAAAGAACGGGTATCTTGAATATTCATTTGAAGAGCTCCAGCAAATCATTCCTTCGTTAAAGAAAGTCGCTTATGACCTATCACTGACAGAGCTGTCCATTCAATACTTGCTCAAGCATTCTGCAGTCAGCTCTGTTGTTTTTGGCGCAAGCTCGGTGAAACAGTTAAAAGAAAATGTGGCAGCGGCAAATGCACGTTCATTAAGCGACCAAGAAGTAAAAGCTTTGTCATATTTCACAAAACAGTCTGTGTATGAGACGCATCGTTTGAATCAATAGAAGACAAATGGAAGAACAGCTTGCCACTTATGTTTTGTTTTAATGTACAACCCTATTGGTGCGATTCTGAAATGAAGTGATACGAGGGAGTTAGACGTGTTTTCTCTCAGGCTCATGTAGTATGTATTCATCTCAAGGATATAACATAAAAAAGGGAGCATCATAGCTCCCTTTTTTAACTTTTATACTTTCTCCAGTCTAAATGACTTTCATCTAGCAGCTCTGAGAAGCTTTTATTTTTTTCTTTTTCTTTCTGTTGCCGAAGGAGGTCTTGTCGTTTTTGTTCTTCTCTTTTTTCTGTCTCGGCGGCCAGATTCTGCTTCATTTGAAGGAGCTACTGTTTCACATCATCCTTTATGCCGTCCTTTAGCTTTGCTTGATCTTGATTGGTCTTTTTCACTTTGCCTCTCTCCTTTTGCTTTAGTGTATCATCCGTTTTATTTGCTCAGCAAGAGTCACGCCAAACTCCCAACATGTGGTATGATCTTCATAGAAACCCTTCGGAAAGGAAGAATCAGCTTGAAGAAGAAATGGCTCGCTATACTCGCCTTGGTATTATTTCCACTCGCTGCAATCGGCATTTTTTTTACCAATAAAATGATGTATATACGAAAATTAACGGATGAAGAGCTCATCAAACGAGAATCAGATGAAGGGCACTATCATCACGAGGAGTTTCAACAGCTGCAAAAAGAGAAAGTTTGTATTCCTTCAACATTTGGTTATGATCTTCATGGCTATTTTGTACCGATCCCTCATACAACACGCACCATCGTTCTTTGTCACGGGGTTACAGTCAGTTTGATCAATTCCGTGAAGTATATGAAATTATTCCAAAAGCTTGGATGGAATGTGCTGCTTTATGATCATAGAAGACATGGGATGAGCGGCGGAAAAACAACGAGCTATGGATATTATGAAAAAGAAGATTTGGCTCAAGTCGTCAAGTGGCTGAGAAAAAGGCTTGGGGAAAAAGCAATCATTGGGATACACGGAGAATCGATGGGCGCAGTCACAACTTTATTATATGCTGCAAAACCGGATGCAAACGCCAATTTTTACATCGCTGATTGTCCTTTTGCTTCCTTTGAGGATCAGCTTCTGTATCGATTAAAAACAGATTTTCGTCTTTCAGGACAGTGGATTCTTCCACTAAGTGATCAAGTGTTGAAATGGCGGGACGGATACAGCATTCGGCAAGTTTCTCCACTTGATGTAATCGATCAGGTGAAAGAACCTATCCTTTTTATTCATAGCCTCCATGATGACTATATCCCTTGTGAGCAAAGCGAGCAGTTATACGCACGCAAAAAAGGTGATAAACGGCTATTTATTGCGCCACATGGTGCGCATGCGATGTCTTATAGTGACAATAAGGAAGTCTATGAACAAGAGGTCGAAGCATTTTTGGAAGCATTTCAATTCAATCAAAATGAAAGAGGAGAATGAACAGCCGTTCGTCTCCTCTTTTTGCTAACTTATACGATAGTCACCACTGTTGTATGGTGTCTGCCCGCCAGCTCCATATGGCTCTCTTCCGATTGCTGCTGACTCATGACCGATAACCCTGCAGTTGCTGCCAATAAAAGAACTATCAAACTCATTTTCATATAAATGACCTCCATTTTGAATTTTTGATATGGCTTGAATTTTCCTTTCGTAATACCGGGTAGAAACTTCAAATAATCCAAGCTCATTATAATAATGAGCCGCATCAAGTGCCAGTTCCTCAATATCTGGGTATAAACGCTTGTCCTCCAACAAATCTAATGTATCGTCTATGATTTTTATTTCTGCATCAACGTATAATGCTTTTAAAAACTGAAACTTGCAGATGTAAATTTCATCTTCTAATTCACAGGCTTTCATAATACCTTGTTGATAGAGGGTTAACGACTCTTCTATTTGTTTTTGTTTAAACAGGATTTGGGTCAGCATAAATAGTGGGTCTAGAGAGCGATTCAGATGGGTTAAATTCTCCTTTTCAAACACTTCAAGAGAGTCTTTGAGATAGCGACTTGCTGTAGCAAGATCGTTCATTTGGTAATAGCAGTTACCTAAGTTGAAAAGGGCCGAACCTATGACTCGAGGGTTTCCAATTGAGCGTGCTCGCTTTAGAGCATTTTTAAAGTAGGGCAATGCATGTTCATAGCATTTCAAATCATCATAGTTTGCACCGATGACAAATTCACAGTGGATGATTCTCAGCGTGTACGTTCTGTAGGCAGAGTACGTATCTAACGCTTGCAAAGCATAGTGCATCGAAAAGTGGGTTTGTTTCATGTGGTAGTATATTTCTGCTAATTTAAAATAAAATTCTGCTCTTTCTATATCATCTGATATGAGATTGAGCTTTTTTTCTGCGGAACGGTAATAAGCAATGGCGCTCAAATAGTTTCTCTGTTCAAATTCAAACATTCCTGTAAAAAAATGAACATAATATTCAAGCATATCTGTTAATTTGGTCTGCGAATGTTCAATTGTTTCTAGAAGCTTCTTAATCTCCTCATCATTCGAGGCTTTTTTTGCCGGTTCAAAATATTCAAGCATGACCTTATGTCGAAAATCCATCAGCTGGTAAAAAAGCAGCAAGTTCTGATCTTGCTCCATCTCAAGGATTTCCTGCTCGATCTCGGCCTTTAGCTTCTCTGCTTTCATGACATGAAATCCGCAAATCTGCCTATACCATTCGTTTATTTTGATTCCAACCTGAGGCGATGACAGCTTGAGCTTCAATTCACCTTAGCACCTCCCTCCTCATGTACGATACATGTTGTATTCTATCATATTTCCCCGAATGGAAGAAATATGAAATGTCGTTTTTCGTAAAGTTTTCGGTATCCCGCAATAACCGCTTTCATTGCCGATTTTTCGGCATTTACAGTCTCTATTTTTCTCTTTCTATTTTTCTCATTTTGTTGAAATGTTTGTTAAAAATGACTTTTTATCGTTGAAAAATCTCATTTTTCAAATTAGACAGTTCTCCTGTTTGATGAGATGATGATGGCACAAAAAAACCCTCTTCAGCAAAGGGCTTATAACACATCTGTTACGTGTTCCATATTCTCTTTTATCCAACTGACTGCTAATTCAAGCGTTGGAAATTCTTCCGTTTCAAATGTGACTTCATCTTGGAGAAGCCAGACGTCCTTTTTTACTGAATCCATTCCACCGATTGACCAGTGCAAAAGGCTATATGGATGATTATTATTTAAAAACGACACCCACGTTTTATTTTGTGCCGTATTTTGTATCACTTTCAGCTTTTGATCCACTACGTTTCCACCTTACTTTACAAGTATACCCATTCTCGGGCTGAGTATTTGTTGAGGACTTTTCAACATAAGTGTATTGGCTTTTTCATTAAAATCAATCGTCATTTCCTCGTCAAAAAACACCTTTTGTGCTGTGTGTATATATAGTTTTAAATGTTGGCTATTTTTAAGTGGTTCCCATTCACCTGTTCTTTCACTTGTTAACCAAAGCATCGGTACGCCACTCACTGCACAGCCACAACCTTCTGAATCGTAGCGAAGCAGTAATTCCTTCGTTTCGTTTCCTGTTTGCTGTTTCTCTATATACGTTTTAGCCAGTTCTGTGATGTGAATATACATGGCGAACATCCTTTTTAAATTGATTCTTACATTGTAACACATAAAACACCATAAAACATGACACACGACTAAATCCGAAAGTCATACTCTTTGAAATACACGCTCTTCTCACTAGGATTATATCTATCTATTGGCTCTTTCTGCATCCTGTTTTTTAGAATTATACTGATGACGCTATCAATTTTAAAAGAAAAAACAGGAGGTTTTAGATCGTGAAAAAAAGATTATCTCTCTGCTTTATCGGGGCGCTGATATTGCTGTTGAGTTTCACTATGCCCAACATGAAAGCGGTATCTATCCTTGATGAAGTACGAGAAAGCTATGCGACTTATACGGGATCTGGTTACTCAGGGGGCGCCGCTTTATTAGATCCTATTCCCTCTGACATGAAAATTACAGCTTTAAATCCCCATGACTATAACTATAAAGGGGTAAATGCGGCACTTGCAGGGGCTTACCTTGAAGTAACGGGGCCAAAAGGAAAAACCGTTGTATATGTAACCGATAAATATCCAGAAGGAGCAAAAGGAGCTCTTGATCTTTCTCCTAATGCCTTTGCCAAAATTGGCAATATGGAAGATGGGAAAATCCCGATTAGTTGGAAAATTATAAAAGCACCGATTAGCGGAAATGTAGCTTACAGAATAAAAGAAGGTAGCAGTGAGTGGTGGGCTGCGATTCAAGTGCGCAATCATAAATATCCGGTTATGAAAATGGAATATTACAAAGATGGACAATGGGTGAACATGGAAAAGACAGACTACAACCATTTCCTTGGCTTTCATATGGGGTCTACATCTCTTCCTGTTCGAATCACAGATATTCGCGGGGTCATAGTAAAGGATCAATTACCCGCTCTTCCATCTACTGCTGCTTCACAGGCCTATATTGTAAAAGGCAATGTTCAGTTTCCTAATTAACGAGATGGAGAGGCAGCTTATTTAAGAGCTCCCTCTCTTCCTTCTTTATCCCAGCGATATGCCTCATTTTCTATTTCTTTTATGATTTCATTCTTTCCTGCCATATAGCTTTGTATATCTTCCGGATACTGCTTTGCTAATTGTTCCTTGACAGACGCATACGCTTCAGCTCGTTCTGGGTGGACTCTTAAGTAATCTCGAAACAATAAATGTCTTTTCACATCAGAATGATTTCTTTCATACACATGGACATGATGCGTACGATTCAAGCCACCCTTTTGAAAAAAACGTCTCCCTTTTATACCATTTTCACCGAGCGCTTCGTATCCAAGGTGTTCAAATCTCTCTTTTTTTCTATCGATCTCTTCTATATCGCTTACTTCTATTAATATATCTATAATTGGTTTGGCAAAAAGTCCTGTAACTGACGTGCTGCCAATATGATATCCTTCTATCCAGATCTTTTGAATGATTTGCTTGAGTCGCTGCTTTTCTTGACGGAATTCTTCATGCCATTCTTTTTTGAATTCGACAACCTCAACCCTGCGTCGCGGTGTCCATTTCATTTTTGATAGGGTGAGCTCTTTTGCCACATGAATGACATTTGTTTCAAAAAACCCTAATTTTTCATATAGCCTTTTTGCAGGGGTGTTTTCCTGCCCTGTGGTCAGTTCTATCGGAACATTCTTTTCCATGATTGTGGACATGAGTCTTGTTCCAATACCCTGCTTTAGCGCTTTTGGATGCACAGCCAATCGACTAATGATCAAACAATCTTTCAGCTCTTCATAAGAGACTACACCTAATAAGAGATCATGTTGCTGAAAACCAATAAATTGCTCTTTTGCTTTCATGACATCTTGAATGGTCTCTTTTAATGGCGGAAGATCAGCATAGCCAATTTGTTCAGCTTCTTGTTGGTATGCAGCTAGTTGAATATGTAAAATCTGCTTTGCTACATCACTTATTGTGTGATCTAAATAAACAATCATTTCATTGCCTCCAGCTTCTTCACAAATAACACACGATCTTCATGAATGCCATCGTAATCTGAAAAGACTGAGATGCCATCTACTGTTTTATCTCCCTTTTCTATCTGAAACCCGAGTTTTGTATGGTAAGCAATGGAGACTTTATTGATAGGAGCTGTGACAGCTTTAATTGTTGTTCTTCCTTCCTTTTCAGCCGCTTCATAAAAAGCTTGATAGAGGATTTTACCTATCTTTAATTTACGGTGATCTGGGTGGACGCCAACAAAGTGAATATAGGCTTCATCCGAATGAGATTGCGATAAAAAACCAACCAAAAAGCCGATCAGCTCTCCCTTTTCAACGACAACAAAACTTGTTTGCTGGAAATGTTCAAAAAAGAGCTTTGGCAATTTTGCACGCAAATCTCTGCCTCCCCACCAGCTTTGAATGACGGATGTGACTGCGTAAAAATCTGACGGTTTCACTTGACGTATCATGATGGCCTCGCCCCTTTTTCCTTTTTGGCTTTCCTTTGATTCGTTTTTTCTCAAAAATGCGATTGTTTCAATAGTCTACTGTCTGATCAAATGGTTGTAAAGACAGTATGCCCGTCTTTTTTCATGTTCACTTGTTGGTTCTTCGTCTTTCAGCCGTCATCTCCTTTTAAATCTTCACACTTATTTCAAAAAGTTCACTTTTTGTGCGAAAGTTTCATTCATTTGTTATGTTAAGATGGTTCATATAGGAAATGGTACAAATGTTTATTGGAGATGATGAGATTGGTTTGGGTTGTTATTTCGCTTGTTGTGTTTAGTCTTTTAAAGCTGCTTGTCACCTCTTTGCCTTCTGGTGTTGTTGAGCGCCTTTTTAGCCGCTACGCCGTACATGCTAAAGTAACAAGTGAGCAAACAAATATTACTTTTCAAGGTCGTTCGCTTGATGAGCAGCGAGCATCTGAAATCATTCAACATTTTAATGATGCGATCTTTATTGAACGCTATTATATTTACCCTGGTGATGAAGAACGCTTTCTTCATCCGAATGAAGGGCCAGCGCCGCTTACTATGCAAACAAAGCATGGGAAACATGATGTCACCCTTTATCTGTTCCATTATGATGACCATGTGGATGTGGTTCGGCAGTTTACACATAAGCCAAAGAAAAAGCTGATGGCTTATCGTCTGCGTTCTGAACCGCTCCAAACATTCCACAACATGGCACATGCCTAACAATCGTTGCAGCAGACGAGACGAAGTGTTTACCACTTCGTCTTTTTTGTATGGACAGCTTTTGAATGATTTACCAGTATGAATTTCACCTCATGTTGTTTACAATAGATACAGAACATACGTTCTAAGAGGTGAAGTACAATGAATGAACGAGCCATTCTGCTTGTGGATATGCAGTCATTTTATGCATCAGTCGAGAAAGTGGAGGCGCCTCATTTGGAGAATGTGCCGCTCATTGTCTCTGGAGATCCAGAACGAAGAAGCGGAGTCGTCCTAGCAGCCTGCCCTCTCGCGAAGAAACGTGGCGTACAAAATGCATCAAGGTTATGGGAAGCACAGGAGAAATGTCCTGAAGCAGTGGTTGTACGTCCACGTATGCAGCGCTATCTCGATGTCTCTGTCATGATTACAGAACTGCTTGAACAATACACAGACCTTGTCGAGCCATATTCCATTGATGAACAGTTTCTTGATATTACAGGCAGTCTTACACTATTCGGCTCTCCACATGAGATCGCTCAACATATACAAACAACGATTATGAATCAGACTGGCATTTACGCACGTGTGGGCATCGGCCCTAATAAAGTGCTCGCTAAAATGGCCTGTGACCATTTTGCCAAAAAAAACACATCCGGCATCTATGAACTGAGTGCCGACCGGGTTGCTGCTGATTTATGGCCGCTTCCAATCGGAAAATTATTTGGCGTCGGCAAACGAATGGAGCATCATTTGAAACGAATGGGCATCAGTACTATTGGCACACTTGCTACTTATCCGTTAGACCGATTAAAAAAACGCTGGGGAATCAATGGTGAGCTTCTGCAGCGAACAGCTTTAGGACACGATCCCTCCCCAGTCACTATTCACACACATGATCAACAAAAAGCCGTTGGGCATCATATGACCCTTCCCCGTGATTACGCATCTTTTGAGGAGATCAAAGTCGCTCTTCTTGAATTGAGTGAGGAAGTCGCTAGGCGGGCACGTTTTAAGCATTATCTCGGTCAAACGGTGTCTGTTGGTGTAAGAGGGGCTGATTTTTCACATCCAACAGGCTTTCATCGACAAATGAAGCTTCATTCACCGACACAGTATGGCTCAGATATTGCAGAGGCAGCGATTCAGCTATGCCAGCAGCACTGGGATGGCCAGCCCATTCGCAGTGTAGGCATTACCCTCTCACAACTGCAGCCTGACAGCCACTATCAGCTGACTTTATTTGATCATCATTTGAAGAAAGATCAACTCAGCAAAGTATTTGATGAAATCCATCTGAAATATGGACCTGCGGCATTATTGCATGCTTCGTCACTGACAAGCGCAGGGCAGGCATATCACCGCGCCGAAAAAATTGGCGGGCATTACAAATAACGGAGGCGAACAAGCATGAATCCCAATAAATTAACACCTGGATACAACATCATGTGGGAATCAAGCCGAATGATGCTACCAGAGCACCGAGAGCAACTACTTGCTCAAAAACGAAAGAAAAAAGAATATACACCTCTACCGCTCAGCTCCGATCAGCTAGAGGAAATGAATGTTTTGATCACACAGTCGATTACCGAGGATCAAGCGATTTGCGTGACATATGTCTCATCCGGCATGAAAGCACAGTTTTGGGGCTGGGTGAAAGCCATTCATTATGAAACACGCCAAATGAAAATCGTGAATGACGAAGATGTTCTAAACCTTTCCTTACATCAAATTATTGCCATCGATCTCAATTGATTTTCGCAAAACGAAAACATGATCATTGAAAAACACGCTTCGTTTTTCTGAAAAAACCCATCAAGGCTTAAAACCTTGAAAACGAGGCATATGCTCTTCGAATGAACGGAACGGTTCAAGCTTCTCTGTCATTTGACGGATGACTCCTCCATCAAATTGTGTATTTAATTTGCACAATTTTTCATGTATGATTGGAACATCTTACAAACTCAGGGGAGACACAGCATGAAAAATAACTTACGCACTTTACATCCACTTAGTTGGACGATCATCATCGGCACGATATTTGGCCGAATGGCGACATCCATGAGCATTCCCTTTTTAGCCGTTTATTTGACACAAGTCAAAGGCGCCTCAGCCTCTTCAGCTGGATTGATCATTGCCGTCAGCTCTCTTATTGGGATTGTTGCGAGTTTTTACGGCGGCTATGTTTCCGACCGAATCGGCAGAAAAAAGGTCATGCTTTTATCCATCTTTGGCTGGACACTTGTCTTTGTTGGCTTCGCATTTGCAGATGCCATTTGGGTCTTCTTTTTTATGAATGCTTTAAATGGACTGTGCCGGGCGCTGTTTGAACCAACGTCTAAAGCACTCTTATCCGATGTCACCCCATCGAGCATTCGGTTGTTTGTCTTTAACTTACGGTATACGGCCATTAACATTGGTGTCATTTTCGGCCCGCTGCTTGGCTTATATCTCGGGTCATCAAAAACGACTTTTCCATTTCTCGTCGCTGCCCTCATTTACTTGTTGTACGGGCTAACGCTGGCATGGCAATTTCAAAAGCATCCAGTGGCTGCTCCAGAAAGCACCAAACAAATCGGCGTCAAAAAAGCTCTTTCCATTATTCAGAAAGATACGGTCTTTAGCATCATCCTCATTGGCGTTACTTTATGTTCATTTGGCTATTCACACCTAAGCTCAACACTGCCTCAATATTTATCGGCATCCCCTATGATTGAGGATGGCCCTAAACTGTTTGGGTATCTTTTATCCTTAAACGCAGTGGTTGTCATTGTCGTTCAGTACCCGCTGATTATGATCGCTAAGCGCTATTCAACGATTTTGTCATTAACGACTGGGAACGTGCTTCTAGCAGGCAGTTTGTTTGCCATTGCTTTTTCACAAAGTCTCGGTACGCTTGCTTTCATCATTGTCGTGTTTACGATTGGTGAAGTGCTGCTATTTGCGATGATGGATCTGTTTGTAGACAATATTGCAAAACCTGAAGTGAAAGGATCATACTTCGGCGCAATGGGGTTTTCTCAGCTCGGTAGCGTCGTCGGACCGTTTGTCGGAGGATTGTGTATTGACTTATTTGGCGCAGCCCATCCCCTCTCTATTTTTTCAGTCTTGGCGATTGTCACCGCTGCAGGCGTTCCGTTTTTACTCATCGGATACTACCGCCTAAAAAAACGAACGGCGGCTACCGTGACTGTAAAAGTAAGTGGAGGTCATTAAAAAAACCGCTCTCAATTTGAGCGGTTTTCTTTATACCCTGCGGATGGCGATCTCTTCCACCTTATGCTGATCGCCTTTTTTTAAAATCAAATCGGCTCTATATTTTGTCGGCAAAATATTTTCATATAAATTTGGCCGGTTCACTGTATTCCAAATCGTGCTTGCCATCTGATCTGCTTCTTCATCCGTCAAATCTTTGTATTGATGAAAGAAAGATTCAGGGTCTTGGAAGGCTGTTTCCCGCAGCAAACGGAACCGTTCTTTATACCAGCATTGAATTTGCGTCTCAGCGGCATCTACATAAATCGAAAAATCGAAGTAATCTGATACAAACACGCGCGGCTCATCCTTCAGATCATCCAGTGCCGGTGATTGCAACACATTGATCCCTTCAATGATGACAATATCTGCATCTTCTACTGTTTCATACACCCCTTCAAGACGGTCATAGGTCAGATGTGAATATACAGGTGCATGCACAGTTTGTTTCCCTGATTTTAATTCATTTAAAAACGAAAGTAGCGCTTTAACATCATAGCTTTCCGGGAAGCCTTTCTTTTCCATCAGCCCCCGATCTTTTAACTCTTTTTGAGGATACAAAAAGCCGTCCGTTGTTACGAGACTCACCTTAAGCCCATCTCCAAGCCTTGATAAAAGTGTTTCAATAATACGTGCTGTCGTGCTTTTTCCGACGGCCACACTTCCTGCAATCCCAATTAAAAAAGGGATTTTCGCATGATGCGGGTAGTTTAAAAAAGCATTGACATGCTGATTTTTTTGTTTTTCTGCAAAGACATGTAATGTCAGAAACCGAATAAGCGGTATGTAAATATCTCGCACTTCTTCTAGCGATAAGTAGTCGTTTAATCCTTGAAGTGCTCTCACTTCTTCTTCTGAAACAGATACCGGCATATATTCTCCAAGAGCGGCCCATGCCTCTCTCGTATGGCGTGTATATAGTGTATTAAAATCTAGTCGTTCGTCACCCAAAGTCTTTCCCACCAATCTAAACTAAACTCATAACCAAAAAGACGATAATCCGATTGTAGCTTAAAATGAAGGCGCTGTCTTTATTTTTCAACGAAAGTTTGCTTCTTTTGTGAAAAAAAAGCATTAAATAAAGGAAAATGAGGGTAAATAAGAGTATTCAGTTTGATAGATAGAAGGGAGCACACCAAATGAAATATGTGATGATTGGCGGAGATGCAGCAGGAATGAGCTGCGCTATGCAAATATATAGAGAGGATCCAGACGCACAAATTGTAGCTTTTGAAAAAGGAGAGATTTTCTCATATGGACAGTGCGGACTCCCCTACTTGATCGGCGGTCTCATTGATCATCACAGAAAACTCATCGCACGTAGCGCTGAAACTTTTCGTGACAAATACGGAATTGATGCCAGATGCTTACACGAAGTGACCTCAATTGACCCGGAGCAAAAAACAATATCGGGTATTCATTCTAAAACAAAAGAGCCCTTTACAGAAACGTATGACCGCCTGTTAATTGCGACAGGAGCAAGCCCCGTCACACTTGATCTAGACAGTCATTCATTAGAAGGTGTCCACGTATTAAAAACAATTCCGCATGCGCTGTCTATTTTAGACAATCTAAAAAAAGACGTCACACATATCACGATCATCGGCGGAGGATATATCGGCTTAGAAATGGCAGAAAATTTAAAAGGGCTAGGCAAAGACGTTCATATCATTCAGCGGAGTGCAACACTTGGCCCAGGCTTTGATCCCGATATGGCAAAATATCTGAAAGAAGAAGCGGACAATCAAAGCATTCAAGTAGTACTTGGTGAAACAGTGCAAAAATTGAAGGGCAAGACACATGTAACAGCTGTTCAAACAGACAAACAGACCATTGAAACAGATATGGTCATCATTGCCGTTGGCGTCACTCCGCAAACATCCTTTTTAGACAGCACAGGAATTCAGCGTCTTCAAAATGGTGCAGTTGTTGTGAATGAATACATGCAGACGAATGTACAAGATATCTATGCGGCGGGTGACTGCGCAGCGACCTACCACCGTATCAAAAAGGAACTGGACTATATTCCGCTCGGCACGACAGCAAATAAACAAGGAAGAATCGCAGGCTTTCATATGACAGGAACAAACCGTGCGTTTCAAGGCGTAACCGGCACAGCGGTGATGAAATTTATGGACGTGACGGCGGGACGAACAGGTTTGTCAGAGAAAGAAGCAAAAGACGCGGGCCTTCCTTTCTCCACCATCACCATCGACAGCACTGACCACGCTGGATATTACCCAAATGCAGAGAAAATGAAAGTGAAACTGATTTACAGAAGCGATGATCACACCTTGCTTGGCGCACAAATCATTGGTAAAGAAGGTGTTGATAAACGAATTGATGTCATGGCAACTGCTCTTTATCAAGGGCTGACTGTGACAGACCTTGAAGATTTAGATATTAGCTATGCCCCTCCTTTTAACAGTGTATGGGACCCACTTCAGCAAGCGGCAAGACGAATATAGAAAAAGGAGTGAAGCCATTGACCATTCAACAAATTGCTACTATTGAAATTCCTGTGATTGATATCCCCCGGGCTGTCTCTTGGTATGAACAGATTTTAGAGATGATCGTTCTACATCAATCAGAAGAAGCAGCCATGCTCACTTTTACTCATGGCGAGGGACCTTCTTTTTATCTCGTCAAAACAAAACACGAGAAACGAATCTACTTTATGAACTCTTTTACAGGAGTTCGGCATAGTATGATTGATCTATTTGTGAAGGATTTAAAAAACTTTCACCAGTATTTAAGCGAGCATGAAGTGACCGTATCGGATATTCAAATATTAGCTGACCCAGACTTAGGCGGTTTTAGCTTTGAAGATGTTGATGGCAATGTCTTTGGCGTCACCAATATTAAGCCCCATCAAACAAAAAAAGAAACCAGCCTGTGACCGGTTTCTTTTTTTGTTATTTTTTCATCATCGCTTTACGTGCTGCTTTTTCAAATAAAAACGGGAATAATTGATACAATTTACTGCCAGCATTCATCCATCCTGGTAAATTAATCTCTCTTTTTTTTGTCATCATGGCGGATACGACCTTCCCTGCTACCTTGTCAGCACTGAGCATCATAAAATCAACATTTTTCACATATTCACCACTGCGGTCTGCAATGGTAAAGAAGTCTGTGGCAATCGGTCCTGGGTTGACGGTTGTGACATGAATTCCGCTGTCTGCCAGCTCCATTCTGAGGCTGTTTGAAAATCCGAGAACCGCATGTTTTGATGCGGAATAGATGGCGGATTTAGGGGTGGCAATTTTGCCTGCCTGTGACGCTATATTGATAATATGTCCCTTCCCTCTTTGTTTCATCTCAGGAAGGACCTTTTTTGTGCAGGCAATTAAACCAAAGACATTGACCTCAAACATCGACACCATTTCCTCAATGGATGCGTCTTCGACGAGATCGAACACACCAAAGCCGGCATTGTTCACCAAAATATCAACAGCACCCACTTGTTGATAGGCTTGATCAATGTCCTCAAGCTGACTGACATCAAGCTGAACGATGTGACATACGCCGCCAGCACTTATAATCTTTTCTTGTACACCTGTGAGCTTTTCAATTCGTCTTGCCGACACAATGATTTCTGCTCCTTCGGCTGCTGCCAAGTACGCCATCTTTTCACCAATACCGCCTGAAGCACCTGTAATCCATATTCTCTTTCCTGTTAGTCGCCCCATTTATTTCACTCCTTCATTTGCTCGATAGTAGAGGGTTCCGTCTTTTTGCACTTCTTCAATTTGTCCAGCTGCTAAAAGCACATCAAGTTGTCCGACTGTCTCAGACATTGTCAAAAATAATGCTTCTTCATACAGGCCCGGAAATAGGGTGCGACAAAGATGAAAGGCGGTCATTTCCTTTCGTTGAAGCAGCTGATACATCGTATTTGCCCGTTTTTCTTGTTTTTTAAATCTTTCTTCGATCAATTCGTGATGAGAGGTAATGAGCTGGCCATGCCCTGGATAAATCGTCTGAATGGGCAAATGCAATAAACGCTTGAGTGATGCTTTATATTGAAGCAGCGATTTTTGACGTTCTGTTCCTTTCATTGGCGCTTCCATTAACGGATTGGAAGAAATGGTCGTAAGCAGCAGATCACCGCCGATGAAATTCCCTGTTGTTTCATCTAAAAAAGAAAGATGAGATTGTGCATGTCCCGGTGTCTCTAGCACTTGGAAGTGCTCATGTCCCTTCAAACGATCGCCTTCTTTTATGACGTCATCGACATGTGCCGTACATGAATATGTATAGGACTGCCTCACAATTCTTTCACACTCACCTTGACGAAGCGGCACACCTAACTGCTGAAAAAAATCATTCATAAAATGGATTTGACGCTGTTTAAACGCTGCATCCTGACTAATATAGGGCTCATTCAACTCGTGTCCGATGACACGGACATGAGGTTTCATCAGATCTAAAAGACCGACATGATCTGCATGATGATGTGTCAAAACCACTTGATCAATATCATCTATTGATAAATGATGTTCCTTTAATTGCGTGACAAAGGCATGCTGCGCCTCTTGTGTCATCGGTCCGCAATCGACTAAGGTCACGGCATCGCCTTTTAATACATATGCATGGACATCCCCCACCGCAAACGGTGTAGGGATGGATAATTGAATCATTTCTTCTTTCACTTTTATACGTCATCTCCTGATTTTTGACTCATAGATCATCTGAACTCACTCTTCTTTATTCATTGTATCTTGCAAAGGGCAGACTGTCATGCGGTTTAGATGGTCAATTTTTTTATCTCTCCCTATTGACACAAACTTGTCCATCGTTGCATAATGAACAACAAATATAAGATGCGCGATGACAAGGATTAGTAAGCAAAATAACGATGCAAGAGAGTGAGGTCCACCGGCTGTAAGACTTCACCATCCTCTTATTTGCTGAACCTGCCCTTTGAGCTGTTAGGCAAACCTAAACGTTTCCCGCGTTAAGGGACTAGAGCTGAGTATGCATGATTGCATGCTAATTGAGGGTGGTACCGCGAAAAACCTTTCGTCCTTTGCAGACGAGAGGTTTTTTTATTTTCTACAAGGAGGAGCAGCTTATGAGTAAAATTGGATTTATTGGTGCAGGCTCAATGGCCGAGTCTATGATTAAAGGTCTTTTAAAGAGCGGCATTATGTCAAATGAAGATATCATTGTCACAAATAAAACAAATGAAAAACGATTAGAAGAATTAAATGCACGTTATGGAGTCAAAACAGATTTCGCGCGTTCCTTTATTTATGAAGAAGCCGATATGCTGGTGTTTGCTTTAAAACCAAAAGATGCGGAAAGTGGCATTTCTGAAGTAAGGCCCCATTTAAATGGACAGCTGATTATTTCTATTTTAGCGGGCATTTCTATTGAAACCATTCAGCATTATGCTGGCGCAAAAACGGCGGTGGTTCGTGCGATGCCAAATACATCAGCAGCCATACAACAATCCGCTACTGGTATTGCTGTCAGTGATGAAGTCACAGAGGCGCAAAAGGAAAAAGCAGTTCAGCTGTTTGAAACGATCGGTCATGTGACGGTTTTAGATGAATCACAGCTGAATGCGGTCACAGCCATTGCAGGCAGCGGTCCTGCCTTTATTTATCATTTGATTGAAGGAATGGAGCGAGGTGCATCGGAACTTGGGATGGACCAAGAGACAGCGAAATTGCTCATTTGTCAAATGATTGCAGGCGCTGCAAATATGCTTCAGGATAGCGGTAAGGAACCTGCTGAATTGCGCAAAGAAATTACGAGCGAAGGTGGAACGACAGAAGCAGGACTGAATACCCTTGCTTCCTATCAATTTGAAGAAGCGATTGTCGATTGTGTGAAAACAGCGACAAAACGCGCAGCAGAATTAAACGACATGTTTTCAGCGAGTACGTATAAATAATATAGAAAAGCACCTGCCTTGATGACAGGTGCTTTTCATCTATCACTCGATGCTCTCATGGACATGATGGCTTTGATTTGATCGAGGTGATGAATTTCATGTAAAGCAATGGTTTCAGCTAATATTTGGACTGTCATTATCCCTTCTTCAGGATGGAGGCCAGAAAAATCCCATGTATCCTTTTCTAATAGTTGTAGTGTTTTGTTTCTGCTCTCTTTTAAGCGCTCGATCAATGCACTGACCTCTTGTGCAGTATACGTTTCATAAGCTCTTCCCTTCACATATATCTCTGGATCATATGATGCGAAAAGCGTGTGCTCATTTGATATTGCCTGCTCTATCCGCTCTGACCAGACTTCTTCTGTATCATACAAATGTCCAACAATTTGTTTAATCGACCACTTGCCTTCCCCAAAAGATTCATCTAATGTAGCCTCATCACATGTCCATACTAACTCCTCAAGCTTACGCAAACTCTCATGAAGTGATGTCATGATCTCTGTTTTTGTTAGTACTCCTGTTTTCACTCTCACAATCCCCTTTCAATTATATGTAAGTATTATTCTATATCATACTCTATTTCTTTAGACAGAAGGTGATTGATATCAAAAAGAAAAGCCCTATCATGACGCTAGGGCTTTCACTTAATTCTTTTCTAATAAAGCATGAATTGTTGATTCTAAGAGCGACGGCAAAACGCCAAAAGAGAATGGGACATGCAGCCGTTCTGTCCATTTGTGCGCATCCTTTCCTAATGGACCAACGTTGATGACAGGAACGTTAAGAGCTTCTTTTTCTCCTTGTGGTAACGAGTAGCCTTTTTGGTATAGCGGCATGTTGGCTGTATAATCGGCTATATCTTGATTTTCAAGCTGTAAGTAGCTTAAATCAGATAAACCAGGAAAATATTTGACTTCTTCTACTTCGATTCCATAGATCTCTTTTGCTTCTCTTTGAATCTTCTTTAAGGTCGTTTGAATATGCAGATCGTTTGTTGAAGAAACAGATGGGTAAAATGGCGGACTATAAAACAACACAATCAGTGCTCCATCTTCCTTACAAAGGGTCGTCAGTTCTGATACAATTTTGGTTGAAAAATCACGATCCCCAAGCTCACCCCGGTTGGCAAAGGCGTAGTTGACAATTCGCTTGACCTCCTGCTTGCCGGATCGTTCAGCAGCTTTTTCGTACAGCTCATGATACGTTAACACCGTGATGTTTGTATCGATGGGTGTAAAATGTTTAAAGCGTTGAAATGCAGCGGTTTTCTGTTTGAGATTGGCTTCGATTTGGGCTGCTGCTTGTTTCGCAGTTTCATAGAGGAGCCCATGAAGCTCTTCACTAGAGCGGTTCATCATCAGCACATTAAATAAAGAAACAGCCGTGTGAGGCGTTTGAACAGAGTAAGCTTCTTTCAAATCCTTTTGCATCAAATTGGTCGGAGGCGGTGTCACTTCACCATCTACTTCCTCACAATAATCACTATTCAGTTCTAACAGCCTGTTTAATTCAGATACCATAAAATTTGCATTTAATCCTGAGAAGGGCTCACCTACATGTGTTTCAATTCCTTTGCAGAAAAATCCCGCAAGTACCTTCCCTATACTACCTGTATAGATGTATTGGTGCGCATCCCCGGGATACTTTTCAAACATCGGCTCACTGTTTAAACAAGCGGTATACTCAAGGTCATACGTCTCCTTGATTTCCTTTAGTTTCGGAACAGCCTCCAGCATCCCCTGTGAATTCACTTCTTCATCTGGCACTGTGACGAGCAGAATATTTCCTTCAAACCTCCCCGCCATCGCTCTTTCCAGCATGGAAAGCTGGACAGTCAGGCCTGCTTTCATATCCATGGACCCTCGTCCAAACAGCCAGTCACCTGAAGCTAAATCCTCTCTTGCCCTTTTTGGAAGAAGTGCACTTTTTTGAGAAAAGGACGCCATTAACTCTTCGGGCTTACACGCCATATTTTGAAATTCTCCGTAATCCTCTGTATCGACGACATCAAAATGGCTGAGGAGTAAAACAGTACGTGGCAGCGTACTTCGTTTGACAAGTGCCGTTAAAAAATACCGGCCATCTTTCATTGGATGCAAAGCCAAGTGATCAGGATGCTGCTCAAAATATGGCCGCTCCCTCAGCAAGTAATATAAATATTCCGCTAATGCGACTTCTCCCGTTGTACCAGATATGCTTTCATACTGCATCAGAGCTGTGAGTAGCTCCTTTAGTTCACTTTCCGTTTGCCATTTCATCCGTTTATCCCCCTTTGATGTCCATATCTTTCATTATACAAAATCATGTTCAAAAGCTATATGGTTTGAGCACCTTTTATGACGAATGTTTGAATGACTGTTATAATCGGCTATACCATTCTATGAGGAGGCGAAGGTAATTGGAAACAAAGCTTTTTTCACCTTGGACATTAAAAGGTGTCACACTCAAAAACCGCATCGTCATGTCCCCGATGTGTATGTATTCATCCTATGACCGTGATGGAAAACTACAGCCTTTCCACTTTGCACATTATATTTCCCGTGCGCAAGGTCAGGCCGGATTAATTATGGTCGAGGCAAGTGCTGTTTCACCTGAGGGAAGAATTAGTGATCAGGACCTCGGAATTTGGAGTGATGAGCACATTGAAGGATTTGCCTCATTAAACGAACAAATCAAAGCGTACGGAACAAAAACGGCCATCCAGCTAGCCCATGCAGGACGCAAGGCTGAGCTAGATGGTGACATTCTTGCTCCATCCAGCATTCCATTTGACGAACAATCTAAAACACCTCTTGAGATGTCTATCGATCAAATAAAAGACACCGTTCAGGCGTTTCAAGATGCCGCTGTCCGCGCCAAGAAAGCTGGATTTGACATCATTGAGATTCATGGTGCGCATGGCTATTTGATTAACGAATTTCTCTCACCGCTTGCCAATCACCGGACAGATGAATATGGCGGTTCACCAGAAAATCGTTATCGCTTCTTGAGAGAAGTTGTTGATGCAGTCAATGAAGTGTGGGATGGACCATTATTTGTCCGTGTATCCGCTTCTGATTACACAACAAAAGGACTAGATATTGCAGATTATATTGGCATTGCCGCATGGCTGAAAGAGCAAGGAGTCGATCTAATTGATGTGAGCTCAGGCGCTGTGGTGCAAGCCAGTATTAAAACATTCCCCGGCTACCAAGTCACCTTTGCTGAGAAAATAAGAGAAGGTGCCGGCATCCAAACAGCCGCTGTTGGTATGATCACATCTGGTGTACAGGCCGAAGAAATTTTACAAAATCAGCGTGCTGACTTGATCTTTATCGGCAGAGAATTTTTACGGGATCCGTATTTCCCAAAAACAGCCGCTAAAGAGCTTCGTACATCCATCGAAAGCCCGCGCCAATACGATCGCGCTTGGTAACATCTTTAAGCAAAAAGGTGTCTATTTTTTGAAATAGGCATCTTTTTTGTTTTTAAGAGAAACATCTTTGCCTTTTGTGCCGTCTTTTAGCTAAAGAACCACTTAGAGGAGATGGAAGAATGAACTCGGCATTGATTGAAAGAACGTATCATATAGATGGACATCACTTTTATACAAGGCATCGTCAAGGAAAAAAGCAAGCCACCATTATTTTTGAAGCAGGATATGGAATTTCAGGCGATACGTGGGCGAATATCGCTCGTGATATTGACCCAGAGCTTGGTGTTTTCTTATATGACCGTTTAGGTAATGGAAAAAGCAGTGAAAGCAAAGAAGGAAGAACTTTGCATGATCTTGCGGATGATTTAGATACACTCTTACATCAAGCCAATATTCAGCCGCCATTTCTCATTGTGGCGCACTCATTTGGCTCTCTTGTCAGCCGCTTATGGGCAAGCCGCCGAAAAGAAGATGTTATCGGTATGGTCCTTCTAGACCCAGCAAGTGAGGAGCAAGAGCAGGTCATTCTGCCGCTCTTATCAAAGGAAGAACGCACTTCATATATGGCGCAGTTCACAGCAGAATGTACACATGAGGACTTTGAGCAAATGCTGCGTACGATCAAAGAGGAGCAAACGCATTATGGGATGATGCCCCTTCTTGTCATTTCATCAGGCAAAAGCCGCTTGTTTCATCCAGCACATGAAGCTTGGCTCAGGCTTCATAAACGAATGCTCACATTATCATCCCAAAGCGGATGGATTCAGGCGCAGAACAGCTCGCACTATATTCATCACGATGAACCACATATTGTGCAGCTGGCGATTTATGATGTATGGTGTGCAGCAAAACAGCCTGTCTCTTATTATCAAACAGCTAACTAAAAACAAAAACTCCTTGACCGGACATCAGTCAAGGAGTTTTTTCATTATACCGTTGGTGCTGATTGACTTTTCTCAGACAGCAACTTTTCAATGCTGACAAGCTGAACGCATAACGTAAAGATGTCAATCGCCTGCTCTAGTTCTTCAAGCGTTGGGAACGTTGGCGCAATACGGATGTTACGATCAAGCGGGTCGTTTCCATAAGGATATGTCGCCCCTGCACCTGTTAGTGTCACACCGGCTTCTTTCGCTTTTTGCACAACAGCTTTTGCACAATGATCGAGTGTATTTAAGCTAATAAAATATCCGCCATTTGGTTTGTGCCACTCAGCGATATCCTTTCCACCAAGCTTTTCATCTAGGATCGAAAGAACGAGGTCAAATTTCGGCTTAATAATCGCTGCATGCTTTTTCATATGTTCCTTCAATCCTTCTGGGTTCTTGAAGAAACGAAGGTGTCTTAATTGATTGATTTTATCTGGCCCAATGGTTTGAACTGATAGCTGTTTTTGAATAAAGCTGACGTTGTCCTGACTAGATGCCATCAGTGCAACACCCGAGCCTGGGAACGTAATTTTAGAAGTAGAGGCGAACATAAACACACGGTTTGCATGTCCTGCTTTGTCTACTGCTTGAAAAATATCTTTTAACGTATCAGGCGTATCTGTTAGATGGTGGACTGCATAGGCATCATCCCAAAAAATACGGAAGTCGTCTGCTTTTGTCTGCATAGAAGCAAGACGGTCAACAACCTCATCTGAATACGTAATGCCGTCAGGGTTACTATATTTCGGTACACACCAAATCCCTTTGATGGCTTCATCTTCTGCAACCAATTTTTCCACCTGATCCATGTCAGGTCCATCCGACTTCATATCTACCGTAATCATCTCTATGTTAAAATGCTCACAAATGGCAAAATGACGATCATATCCTGGGCTTGGTGCAAGGAATTTCACCTTTGGAAGCTCTCCCCAAGGTGTTTTGCTGCCATATACGCCGTGAGTCATAGCACGTGCAATTGTGTCATGCATCATATTCAGACTAGAATTACCGCCAATGATGATTTGTTCTGGCTTCAGATTGAGCACACTTGCAAAAAATTTCTTTGTTTCAGGAAGGCCTGTCAAGCCGCCATAGTTTCGCACATCTGTACCATCCTCAGCTGTCATTGCATCCTTTGATGTCACGACATCGAGCATGCCCATAGATAAATCGAGCTGTTTTGGTGAAGGTTTCCCTCTAGACATGTCTAAGTGTAAGTTTTTACTTTTGTACGTTTCATATTCTTTTTGTCGTGCTGCATATAGGTCATTTAATTCTGCTTCACTTAACGCTGTAAAACCGCTCATCTTTGATTGTGCCTCCCGTATTCTTCATAGTGTAATTCGTCATTTGTTTTTTCTTCACCATTTTACCACTACCTGAAAAAGAGCGTCATCATAAATATCAAAAAAATCACACAACTTTTTTTGACGATTCATCCAATTTTTACAGGGTACGGTCAATAGGAAAAGAAAAGAAATCATGTGCAGCTTCAGTCAGCGGGAATATATCGCGGGCTTCTTTGAGTAATTGTTTCAGTGACTCTTCCCCTTGGTACCGTGCACTAATATGGGTCAAAATCAGTCTTTTTGCGCCTGCTTCCTGCGCTGTTTTTGCTGCCTGTTCTGTCGTACTGTGATAATAATTATAGGCTAGTTCTGCATCTTCTTTCCCAAATGTTGCTTCATGGACTAACACATCCGCATTCTTGGCAAGCCTTGTTATATTCTCGCACAAACGGGTATCTCCTGAAAATGCAACGATTCTCCCTTTTTTAGGGGGTTCCAAATAATCGGTTCCATCAATCATTCTTCCATCTTCGAGTGTAACGGTTTCCCCATTTTTCAACTTCTGATACAAAGGTCCAGGTTTTACACCGATTTTTTTTAGGTCTTCGGCTTTTAGTGCACCAGGTACATCTTTTTCCACGACCCGATAACCGTAAGCTGGGATCCCATGAGACACTCGTCTTGCTTCTACTTGAAAGGTCTCATCTTCAAAAACGATCCCTTCCTCTATTTCTATGATATGCAGCGGATAAGTCAAATGCGTTTGTGTCGCTGAAAGTGTCGCGTTTACAAAAGCTTTAATGCCGCTTGGACCATATATCGTCAATTCATCCTCTCCGCCTTGAAAGGACCTGCTGCCAAGCAGACCCGGGAGACCATATACATGATCACCGTGCATATGCGTGATAAAGATCTTCTCAATTTTTCTTGGTTTAATCGTTGTATGTAATATTTGATGCTGCGTCGCTTCTCCGCAATCAAAAAGCCACACGGCTTTTCTCTCTTCTAAAAGCTTCAGCGCAGTGCAAGTGACGTTTCTTGTTTTTGCAGGAATGCCTGCACCTGTTCCTAAAAAGAGCAGTTCCATTACGATTTCCTCCTACAGCCGGTATACAATCTCTTCATTCATATAGAATACATGAAGACAGGATAAATGTGAATTCAGCGGAATTTTTGAAAAAAGTCAAACTCGGGCAGAAAAAGTCGAATCAAATGTTTGCTTTACGAACAATGAACCTTTAAAATAAAGAAAATGTACATACATTCTCGGTTTTTACAACAATGCTACGAATAAAGTGAGGTACTTTTCGTGAATACAGAAACTAACTATCCAAAAGCAGTCATTGTCATTTTTGGCGCAACAGGAGACCTTGCAAAACGCAAGCTCTACCCTTCTATACATAGACTTTATCATAGCGGAAAGCTTGGAGATCAATTCGCCGTTGTAGGGGTTGGACGTCGTCCTTGGTCTCATGAAGACCTAAGAGCTGTGGTAAAAGAATCGGTCTCTTCTGATGATGCAGAAGCAAAAGCAGAGGAATTTATTTCTCATTTCTATTACCATGATTTTGATGTCTCAAGCCCTGCTTCCTATCAAGCACTGAACACGCTTCTCTCTGGTCTTGAAGATACATACAGTATCCCGAATAACCGGATGTTCTATTTAGCGATGGCACCGGAATTCTTCGGAACCATTGCGAAGTTTTTAAAAAGCGAAGGCGTATCAGAAACGACTGGATGGTCTCGACTTGTTATTGAAAAACCGTTTGGTCATGACCTGCCTAGTGCCAAAACATTAAATGAAGAGATCCGAGATGCATTTACAGAGGATCAAATTTATCGTATTGACCACTATCTTGGTAAACAGATGGTGCAAAACATTGAGGTAATTCGTTTTGCAAATGCGATCTTTGAACCGCTTTGGACAAACCGCTATATTTCAAACATTCAAATCACATCGAGTGAATCATTAGGTGTCGAAGACCGTGCGAGATATTACGAGAGTTCTGGTGCACTGAGAGATATGGTACAAAACCATATGCTTCAAATGGTTGCACTACTAGCCATGGAGCCACCGATTAAGCTCAATACAGAGGAAATCCGTAGCGAAAAACGGAAAGCATTGCGTGCGCTTCGTCCATTCTCGAAAGATGAAGTGGATCAATTCTTTGTCCGCGGACAGTATGATGCAGGAACGATTGATGGCAATATGGTTCCTTCCTATCTTGAAGAGCATAATGTGGACCCTAACTCCAACACAGAAACATTCGTTGCAGGGAAACTTCTCATCGATAACTTCAGATGGGCCGGGGTACCATTTTACATTCGTACAGGAAAACGTCTAGAAAAGAAATCCACTCAAATCGTGGTGCAATTTAAAGACATTCCGATGAACCTGTACTACGGAAACGGGAATTCCATGCATCCAAACTTACTTGTGATTCACATTCAGCCAGACGAAGGCATCACCCTTCACCTGAATGCTCGCAAGCTTGATGGCGGAACGTATGCTAAACCAATTAAGCTTGACTATCAAACAAATTACAACGACATCATGAATACACCAGAAGCGTATGAAAAGCTAATTCATGACTGTTTGCTAGGTGATGCAACAAACTTTGCCCACTGGGATGAAGTGGCACTGTCTTGGAACTTTGTTGATCCAATTTCAGAAAAATGGGCTGAAACCAAAACGTTAAAACCAAATTATCCTGCTGGTTCTATGGGACCAAAAGAAGCAGATCAGCTTCTTGAAAAAGATGGATATCACTGGTGGAATATATAAAATCAACAAAAAAAGAGCAGTCTCCCGATTGAGGGGGTTCTGCTCTTTTTTTAAAGTCGTGTTTTCGTAATTTCAACCGTTGAAAAATCAAATTTATCATAGCGATGATGGCTAAAGGAATATTCAAACGGCCGACCTGTGTTTAAATAAGCCACCTGCTCCACTTCTAGCACCGGATCCGTAGGGTCACAGCCTAAATATTGCTGATCAAGCTGATCTGATTTAGCCGCTCTAATTTTTTTGTGCGCTCCTGCTACTTTTAATTGCAGTGTGTTTGTAATGTAGCTATAGATGGAACCCAATAAAACCTCTTCATCTATTCCCTTAATGACATTGACAGGCATAAAGGTTTTTTCTAATACATATGGCTCTTCTTCTACCAAACGGAGCCGAATAATGTCATAGACAGGTGTGCTTGAGTCAATGGATAAATGAGCTGCCACCTCTTCACTTGGAAAATGCACATCAAAGCGAATGATTTGGCTCGTCACGTTTTTATCTGCCATCACTTTCGTGAACCCTTTATTTTCATGACCTGATACGTTGATCGCACCTTGATTTAGTGCTGCCTTCACAATAAATGTGCCATGACCTCTTTTTCTAAAGAGCAGACCTTCCGCCACTAAAAGATCGAGCGCACGCTTCATCGTCATTCTGCTGCATTTAAATTCAGCGGCAAGCGAGTTTTCATCTGGAATGGGTTGATCTTCTGGATAATATGCTGTTCCTATTCTTTTTCTAATTTCTTCTGAAATGAGTTCGTACTTTGTCATCTCACACCACCAACTGACTTGTTTTTTCATATCCTATTATAGCGCTTTCTAGCCTTCCTCTCATTCTACACTAAGCCTAGTGTGCTTAAAAGGTTCGAGCCACTTTCATTTCACCCCTTTCATCTTTACATAAGAAAAATACTTGCCCTTTTCAAGGAAAGAGCAAGTATCTTGATTAGAAACCATTATTCTCTGAAACCGATTGAAACCAATAGCCACTTTTTTTGATGGTACGTTTCCCGTCTTCCTCAAGGTCCACTGAGACAAATCCATAGCGATTTTTATAGGCATTCGACCATGACCAATTATCCATAAACGTCCACAGATGATAGCCTTTTACATGACTTCCTTCTTGAATGGCTTGATGCACCCATTTAAGATGCTCAGAAATAAAATCAATGCGGTAATCGTCATGAATCATTCCTTCTTCATCCTGAAACCGCTCTTCTCCTTCGACACCCATTCCATTTTCAGAAATAAAGCATTCAATATTCCCATAGTCTGTCTGGACTTTTTTCAATATATCGTAAATACCCTTTTCATAGATTTCCCAGCCGCGGTACACATTCATTTTTCTGCCCGGCATTTCAAAAGAATCAAAATAATGATCTGGCATAAATGGTGCATCAGGGTGAGGCATATGTTCCTTTGCTTTCACTCTTCTTGGCTGATAATAGTTGATGCCGAGAAGGTCGATCGTGTTCTCTTGAATGAGTTCAAGGTCTCCTTCCTCCATAGCCGGCATCAATCCTTCTTTCTTTAACACGTCCACTAGCTTCTCAGGGAAATGTCCTTTCACTGCTGGATCTAGGAAGGACCGGTTAAAGAAGGCGTCAGCCATCTCAGCTGCTTCGACATCCCGCGGATTCTGGCTTCGTGGATACGAAGGAGTAAGGTTCAGGATAATGCCTATTTTCCCATCCTGCTTCATCTCTTTATAAGCCGCAATGGCTTTAGCATTTGATAAAATCTCATGAAATCCAACTTGCACTGCCTTTTGGAAATCAACTTCGTTTGGATAATGGAAGCTATACATATATCCACCCTCTACAGGGACAATCGGCTCATTATGGGTAAACCATTTTTTCACCCGGTCGCCAAATAGCTGAAAACACAATGTCGCATAGCTGACATAATCGTCTACGACCTGCCTGTTTACCCATCCTCCCGTCTCCTGCAACACCATTGGCATATCAAAATGATACAAGTTCACAAACGGTTCAATGTCACTCGCTATCAGTTCATTGATCACATCATTGTAAAAAGCTACAGCTTCTTCATTAACAGCCCCTTTTCCCTCAGGTAAAAGGCGTGACCATGAAATAGATAGACGAAACGAGTTGTGCCCAATCTCCTTCATGAGGCGGATATCCTCTTTGTATTTACGATAAAATTGCGAGGTGACGCCTGGACCGACGCCCTGAAAAAAACGATTCGGCTCTTTTTCAAACCAGTGATCCCAAATGTTCGGTCCCTTTCCATCTCCTGGATAACTGCCTTCTGTTTGCGTAGCAGAGGCAGAAGATCCCCACCAGAAACCTTCTGGAAATGTATATGATTGACTGTTAGTTTCCATCGACATGTATTGAGTCTCCTTCACCTTTGATGTTTGTTTGTTTCGTTTTTTCTGTCGGGACTATTTTTTCATTTTTCACATTCATACGATCAATAAATTTTAGGAACGGGAACCAAATGACAAACACAATCATTAAATTAAACAGCTGAAGCAGACCGCCCGCTAATGAATTTGTTGCCATGACTCCGCTAATAAAGATCGGGACTGTCCAAGGAATATTCACGCCTGTCGGAGGCGGCACAATACCTGCGGCCATCGCAAAATAAGAAATACAAGTAATCACCATTGGCGCCAAAATCCACGGAATGAGAATAAGCGGGTTCATCACAATCGGTAAACCGAAGATAATGGGTTCATTGACGTTAAATAAACCTGGTCCTAAGCCGAGCTTTGCTACTTGTTTCAATTGCTTACTTTTAAGAAAAATTAAAATCGTAAACACAACAGCTAGCGTCATACCGGTTCCACCCATACCCACTGTATAGATTTCGATAAACTGCTTGCTGATGATGTTCGGAACCTCACCTGTTTTTGTGTAGCTTTCTAGATTTTGAATGGACAATGTATTCCAAATCGGGTCCATGACAGAGTTGATAATAATTTGGCCGTGGAGCCCAAAGAACCAAAGAATTTGTATAAAGAAAATAGCGATCAAGGTCGGAATGATACCGCTCCCAAGTCCGACAAGCGGCGCCTGAATCGCATTGTAAATCAAGTCATGCATGTTGGTTTTGAACCCTTGTGTAATGATGATATTGATCAGTAAAAAGGTTGTAAGTGTCAAAGTAGCCGGGATAAGTGCAGCAAAAGACTTAGAAACAGCTGGCGGAACCCCTTGCGGCATATTGATGACAAATTTCTTTTGGACAAAATAGCGATAAATTTCAGCTGACAAAAAGCCTGTGATCATTCCAAGGAACATTCCCTTTGCGCCTAAACGATCGACTGGGATGACGCCTGCAATGGATGCACCGCCCTCTTGTTCTAGTAAAAATGGCGTAAGGAGCAGGAAAGAGGCTAAAGCGATCACACCGCCAAAGACAGCTTCCACATCATAGCTTTTCGATAAATAGTAGCCAATCCCAAATACAACAAACACACTCATAATGCTGATAGTCGCACTAGGTGCAATATTTAGTGCAGACTGAACACCTTCCAGTGCTGTTTGACTCATGATCTTATCTAAAAATGGCAAATTCATTAATACGACCATGATGGAACCAAAAATTGTTAATGGGAACGCAAGCATAAAGGCATCCCTTAATACCCCTAGATAGCGATTGTTGTTCAATCTCCCAGCAATCGGAACCAAAATCGCACTTATTTTATCAAACATTGGTTTCCCCCCTTGTTTACACCCTTTATTGTTTCAGTGATTGCAATATCGGTAAGAGCTCTCCCACAAGCTCTTTTATTGTCATCGTTGACATGAAATGATCTTCGGCATGCATGAGCAGCAAGGAGAATGAAATCGTTTCTCCGCTTGCCTCTTGCTGTACCATTTGAAAATGGATATCATGTGCATTCCGCAAATCATCTTCCGCTTCTTTGAGAAGGTCAGATGCTACTGTTTCATGACCTTCTCTAAATTGTTTAAGAGATTGAAGCAATTTGCTTCGTGCATTTCCGCTGTGTAAGATCAATTGAAAACTGATTTGTTCTTCCGTGAGTCCTTCGAGCGTTTTCTTTTCCATCCTTTAAGATTCCCCCATCAATGAAACCGCTTGTTCATACGCTTTTTGACCATCTGCTAGCCCATACGCCTGCATATCGATGACCTCTACTTCAATCCCATATTTTTGAGCTTCTTTTTGAAGATCCCCTTTTAAAAAGCTCATTTGCGGTCCAATTAATACAACATCGGCATGTGCCATTTCTTTTCTCGCTTGGTCTTGTCCGACTGCCCAAATCTCTGCTTCTTCCCCTATAGACTCAGCATGTGCCTTCATCTTTGTGACTAGTAAACTCGTAGACATACCTGAACTGCATGCTAATAAAATACGTTTCATTTCTCTCACCCCATTGTTGTAATAAAAGCGCTTCCAGTTAATATTATATATTTTTATTTTTAAATGTCTAGACATTTAATTTTATATGTATGTATTTTATTTTAAAAATGACCGTATCAATACTCACATCAAGCTTTCAGAACGAAAGAGATCTCATCCAGATATGAACGAGACCCCTTTTCTTTTAAAAAATACTCTCCGAATGAACCATAAAGTAGCTTCTTCTTCAGAAGACAGTCTTTGAGAACTTTGTTAAAATAAGTGCTAATGACTTAGCTCATTCAAAAATCCAATTTTTCATCCTATAAATCATGAGAAGTAACTGCCCAGAGATGGAAACAGATGCTATTCCCACTCAATTTGATGGATAGGTAAACGTCTTTTGCTGCTACTTTTCGAGTCTATTCATATCTTTGTAATCAAAATTTGTGTAAAGCCTGTAAAAGAAACGAGCATATTTGAATAGGGCGTATAAACGGATAAAAGCGTGTGAATGTTGATACACACGCTTTTCACTAGTCTTCACATGCACATACTAGATCATAATTTGATGTTGTGTTATCCTCTGGGCCTAGCCCGTGATCATCACGATTATCCTTTTCCTGCTTGGAATCCAGGGTACTTGGTCATACCGCCGTCTACATATAACGTCAATCCTGTCACATAGCTCGCCTCTTTTGATGCAAGCCAGACAGCACATGCTGCCACTTCTTCCGGTTTTCCGATATAACCAATCGGTATCAGCTCAATGACGCCCTTTTTCAATGCTGGATCATCAAATTTTTCGGCATTGATCGGGGTATCAATTGCGCCAGGTGCAATGCTGTTTACGCGAATTTTTTTAGGGGCATATTCTAGTGCCAGCGTTTCCGTCAAAAGCTTGGCGCCTCCTTTACTTGCTGCATAATGGACAAAATGAGGCCACGGAATTTGCTGATGGACCGACGACATATTAATAATCGACCCCTCGATCCCGTGTTCTGTCATATACTTTAATGCATCACGGCACCCTAAAAACATACCTGTTAAATTGGTGGACATCACTTTGTTCCAGTTATCTAGCGTCATTTCAGTTGAAGGAACTTCATTTTCAATTCCTGCATTATTGATCATGACATCAAGACTGCCATATGTATTGACAGCTTGATCAATCATCGCCTTCATATCCTCTTCTTTTGATACATCCCCTTGAATTTTGACAGCCTGTCCGCCACTTTTTTGAATCTCAGCAATCGTGTCGTCCGGGTTTTCTTTATCTGAGAAATAATTGATCACTACATTGGCTTTTTCTTGTCCAAACCGGCGCGCCATCGCCTGACCTATCCCTGTACCTGCTCCTGTGATGAGAACTGTTTTTCCTTCCAAATCTGGATACATTCGCTTAAACCTCCTATTTTGTAAAACCTAGCAGCACACCGCCTGCAATAATCATCAAGCAGCCTGCAATGACAAAGCTTGTTTTAGATGCTTTCTCTTTTAATAAATAAATACCGCCTAAAGTCGAGATGACAATTCCTGTTTGAGACATGGAAAAACTTACTGCTACGCCAATGAGTGGAATCGCCAAAAGAAGCCCTAGATTTCCTGTCGACCACACAAGACCAGCAATGATATTTCTGAACGTATATTTGCTAAACGGGTCTTGCTTTAGACTAATCGCTAACGATGAAAGCAGCATGCCGACAGATTGTGGAACGAGCGCAGACCAGCCATCTATATGAAACCATCTTAAAATGACGACATATCCGACGTAGCCTACGGTTGAGATGAGCAAAATGATAATTCCCTTTTTAAAATTGCCGCCTTCGTTTCCGCCACTCTTTTTTTGACCGAGGGATGTCATGACAACGCCAGCAATAATAAATAAAATGGCACAAGAACCAATAAGTATGACCGTCATGGTCTGCCATTCTTTGAAGACAATGACACCAAATAATGTCGTGCTCACAAGCTGCATACCCGTTGATAAAGGAACAGCCTTTGACACCCCTAGAAAGGCGACACTTGAAAGCTGATTCATTTGCCCTATACTCCAAAAGATCCCAGAGATAACGGAAACCGCAAAAATAAGCGGTGTCAGTTCCGGCATTTTGATCAAATAGGCGCCGATTGAAAACAAAAAAGCGCCGAGGGTAATGCCGAGTGTTTGCTGATAGGCATTACCGCCAAGTTTGACACTGATGAGAACAATACTTCCCCAAAATATCGCTGGGAGAAGTGCATATAAAATGCCCACTTCTATCCCTACTTTCTGTTCTTTTTTACTTAGCATCCCTCTTTTTCGGATTTTTAGCCGAATAGATGTAAACACAAAAAAGACCTTACCAAAGGTAAGGTCACAGCGTGTAGACAAACCCTCGCATTCGGTGTCAGTCCTGCGTGCTGGTGCTCACGAATGTCAAATTCGCTCCGCTCCAGTACTCGGCCTTCCTAGCCTGCAAAGGTTTTCTATCACGCTAAAAAGAAGACAAAGGGCTAAAACCAAGTTCATTTTAGCCCTTTGTCAACAATCTAAGACCTTACCAAAGGTAAGGTCTTTTGAGGTTTTATACTTATTTCATCCATTCAGTATGGAAGACGCCTTCTTTATCTGTACGCTCATACGTATGTGCGCCGAAGTAGTCACGCTGTGCTTGAATTAAGTTAGCTGGAAGGACAGCTGTACGATAGCTATCAAAGTAAGCAAGTGCACTTGAGAATGAAGGAACAGGAACACCTTGTTCTACTGCAAGTGAAATCACTTTACGAAGTGATGATTGATAGCTTTCTACGATATCCTTGAAGTAAGGATCAAGCAATAGGTTTTTCAATTCAGGGTTACGGTCATATGCTTCTTTGATTTGCTGCAGGAAGGCTGCACGAATGATACATCCACCACGGAAGATCATCGCAATTTCACCGTATTTCAAATCCCAGTTATACTCATCAGATGCTGCTTTCATTTGCGCAAAACCTTGTGCATATGAGCAGATTTTACTCATGAAGAGAGCTTTTCTAACAGCTTCGATTAATGCTTGTTTATCTTCAGCTGATTGAGTTGGCTCAGGCCCTTGAATTAATTGACTTGCTTCCACACGCTCATCTTTCATCGCAGAAATAAAACGAGCGAAAACAGACTCCGTAATGATTGGAAGCGGGACACCTAAATCAAGTGAGCTTTGGCTTGTCCATTTTCCAGTTCCTTTTTGGCCAGCTTTATCTAAGATGACATCTACTAGCGGCTGGTTCGTTTCCTCATCCACTTTTGTGAAAATGTCAGCTGTGATTTCGATTAAGTAGCTGTCAAGTTCGCCTTTATTCCACTCTGAGAATACTTCATGAAGCTCCCCTGCTGATAAACCAGCGACATGCTTCAAGATAAAGTATGATTCAGAGATCAATTGCATGTCTCCGTACTCGATACCGTTATGAACCATTTTGACATAATGTCCTGCTCCATCTGGACCGATATACGTTGTACAAGGCTCACCATCTACTTTCGCAGAGATGGCTTCTAAAATTGGTTTCACTAGCTCGTGCGCTTCTTTTTGACCGCCAGGCATGATAGAAGGACCTTTAAGTGCGCCTTCTTCACCGCCAGAAACACCTGTACCAATGAAGTGAATACCACTTTCCGCAAGCTCTTGGTTACGTCTTTGTGTATCCTTGTAATATGTATTTCCACCATCAATTAAAATGTCACCTTTCTCTAGGTGAGGAAGTAATGATTGAATGGTTGCATCTGTTGCTGCACCTGCTTTTACCATTAAAAGAATTTTACGCGGCGTTTCAAGCGATTGAACAAATTCTTCAATGCTGTATGTGCCTACAACGTTTTTCCCTTGTGATTCTTGAAGAAACTCTTCTGTTTTGCTGCTAGATCTGTTATAAACGGACACGGAGAAACCGCGGCTTTCAATATTTAGGGCAAGGTTTTTTCCCATAACGGCTAGTCCAACGACACCGATTTGTTGTTTTGACATAATTCTGACGTCCCTTCTAACACACTATATTGATTACTGCTGAAATGATGTACCCTTTGAAATTACCACAACATCACCTCTTTTATCAAGTTTTCAGGCTAGTCATTTCCTCTTTCGTCCTGAAAAAAGTCTTTATTAAAACTTGTACCACTTGTTTTGCTCTCTTTTTCCTTAATGGTCACTCCTCTTTGGATGAGTGGTTTACCGTATTTTTCTTTCAGTCCGTCTAAAAGAGATTGGAGCGGTTCGTCTTTTGCATCTTCTGTATAAGAGAATAAATCAAGCTGCTTGACGGCTGATTTTCGTTCCACAAGATCGGTCCCCGTCACGCCTAAAAGTCTTACTGGCTGGTCATTCCAATGCTTTAGGAATAGCTGCTTTGCCGCCTCAAATAGATCTTCCTTTCGATCAGTAGGATTCGTGAGTGTGACGCTCCGTGTGATATTTTTCCAGCTTGCATACCGAATCATAATGAGCAGCCGGTTTGCCATCACTTCTTTTCTTCGTAATCTGGCACTCACCGATTGCGACAGTTTCTCTATTAATGAGACGAGTTCATCTGTATCATCAGAATCGTGAGGAAGAGTGGAAGAATTGCCGACAGATTTAAATTCGTATATTCTTTCTGGATCGACAATGCCGTCATGCTCTCCGTTTGCCTTTTGCTTTAACCTCGGTCCATTGATGCCTAATAACTCTTTCAGCGCATATTCATTCGCTTTCGCTAAATCTTCAATTGTATGAATTCCGATGGTTTTCAGCTTATCTGCCGTTTTCTGTCCAACCCCATGCATGTCACCTGCAGGGAGCGGCCAGAGCATTGTCGGGACATCTCGTTTACGCAAAATGGTAATGCCCATTGGCTTTTTCCAATTAGACGCCATCTTCGCTAGAAATTTATTTGGTGCAATGCCAATACTCGAAGGAAGCATGAGCTCTTCTACGAGCCTCGTTTGAATATCATGAGCGGTTTTCACGGCATGCTCAGCATAAGGTGTATCGGTTAAATCAATATAGCCTTCATCAATTGAAACGGGTTCAACTAAGTCACTATATTCTCTTAGTATGGTAAACATTTCTTGTGAGGAGCTGCGGTACCGGTCGAAGTTGGGTGTACGCACAATCAGTCCCGGACATAGCCGCTTCGCTTCCCAGAGTGGCATCGGCGGCTTCACCCCGAGTGCTCTTGCCTCGTAGCTGCAGGTCACAACTATCCCTTTGCGCTCTTTTGCATTTCCGCTTATGGCTAAAGGTTTCCCTCTCAAAGAAGGATCATACGCCATTTCTACCGATGCATAAAAACTATTCATATCAATATGAAAAATGATTCGCCCCTTCTTTTGAGAATCAGCCATTTGCTTGCCTCCTTAGGTGATCTACTTTCCTTCACTTCACCGTGATTTCACCTGTTTGTTCCATTAGACATTTCATATGGTGTATAGTACACTGTGAGTAATGAAATGGATGTGATAATCATGATTATTGATACATTCAATGAAGTCTTTTTCCTTGTTGAATTCTTTACGATTATTCTTCCAGCGCTGACCGCCATCGGTATTGCTTTCTTATTAAAAGACTGCCGAATGAACGAGCACCTCGGAGGACATCGTTTAGAAGAGTTGGATGCATCTTGTTTGAATCGAACAGACTTTCTGTTTATCATATATGATCGCATTACAACTTGGATTAGTAAAGTCATTCGAATGAAAAGATCATCAAATGATGATGAAGACCATTCGCTTCCTCTCTCTTATTAGATTTTATTATTGAGGAGGAAACGAATTGAAACGTTTATTGACAATTTGTACGACTTTATTTTTGATGATGGTAGCGTCACCTGCATTTGCTGCAAGTGCGCAAACAAATACAAGCTCTGATGGGTTTTTCCATCATTATTTTGTTCAGCCTTTTTCTGAGTTGATTATCTGGCTTGCGAACTTTTTCCATGATGACTACGGTTTATCTATTATGTTCGTGACATTGATTGTCCGGTTGCTTATTTTCCCGCTTTTTGCAAACCAATTTAAAAAGCAGAGAGTGATGCAAGAGAAAATGGCACTCGTTAAGCCTCAGATTGACCAAATACAAAGCAAATTGAAAAAAACGAAAGAACCTGAAAAACAAAAAGAACTGCAAATGGAAATGATGAAAGTATATAAAGACAACAATGTGAACCCGCTGGCAATGGGCTGTCTGCCGATGCTGATTCAAATCCCAATTGTTCTTGGCTTTTACTCAGCAATCCGCTCAACACCTGAGATCGCAACACATTCGTTCTTATGGTTTAACTTAGGACAAACTGATCTTTTGGTGGCGATCCTTGCAGGGGCCATGTATTTCTTACAATTTTATGTCACACAAAAATTCGCAAAGCAATCAGGCACCCAAACAGAAGCTGCACTGAAACAAGCAAAAATCATGGGCATGATTTTCCCAGTCATGATGCTGTTTCTATCAATTAATGCTCCCGCTGCTCTTCCTTTATATTGGATGACAAGCGGACTTTTACTCACCATTCAAACGATTATATTAAATGTGATGTACCAAAAATCAAAAACAAAAGCTGCGGCAAACGATTCAATTAACCCAGCAGCTGAATAAATGATAGCCTCCTTACCCGAACATGGTAAGGAGGCTTTATTTGTCTTCTGTAGAGCGCAACAAATAAAAGATGCGTAAGCTCCAGCACGCAAAATGACCCCTTATCCATGGATAAGGGGCCTTTGTTTATGCCAATTCCTCTTTCAATCGCTCAGGCAATTGATCAAGATCCTCAATTTTCCCTAGAAACTTATTAGGGTCCACTTGTAAAATCATCTTGTTCTCTCTCTCAACGACGCCGAAGAAATATTCAGATGCTTTTGTGTTCATATGAAATGGCTTGATCTCACTTAGCTCGATATCAATGATATCTTTTGCATCAGAAACAAGGCAGCCAATCATTTGATCGTTTAATTCAAATAGTAGAACCTTAGACTGTTCGGTTACATCCAGAGGTTTTCCGTGCAACATGACACCTGTGTCACTGACTGGAATGACCTCTCCTCTTAACGACATGAGTCCTTTAATCTCTTTTGGAAGGTTCGATACTTCTTGTAAATAAGGGACCTTCTCAATTGAGCGTATATGTTCTACGCTGATACCAAAATCCTCTTGTCCCACCTGGAAAATAATGATCTTTTGCGTGCTCACAGAGTCTCCTGCCTTTACGATGGATTTGTCGTTTCTTCGATAATGGCGAGAACCATTTCAGCTGTCTTGACTAATTCTTCAATCGGCATTTTCTCATTTTTCGTATGAATATCTTCATATCCAACAGCTAGGTTGACGGTCGGGATGCCGTTTCCAGCAATGACGTTTGCATCACTGCCTCCCCCGCTTGTCTGTAGTTCTGAAGGACGGCCAATTTTCGCAGCCGCTTTTTTCGCCACTTCAACGACTTGATCGCCGTGTGAGAATTTAAAGCCTGGATACATGATGTCAATTTGTACATCGGCACTTCCGCCCATTTCTTTAGCGGTTTTTTCAAAGGCTTCTTTCATTTTCGCTACTTGCGCTTCCATTTTTGCCGGTTCTAAAGAACGTGCCTCTGCCAGAATATCCACTTGATCACAGACAATATTCGTTTGTGTTCCGCCTTCAAAGCGGCCGATATTCGCCGTTGTTTCTTCATCAATACGGCCAAGCGGCATGCTCGCGATCGCTTTTGATGCAATCGTAATCGCAGAGACGCCTTTTTCAGGTGCCACACCTGCGTGAGCTGTTTTTCCGTAAATGGTTGCACGTACTTTCGCCTGTGTTGGCGCAGCCACGATAATGGTACCGACCTTGCCATCTGAATCAAGCGCATAACCATATTTTGCTGTCATCAGTTTCGGATCTAACGCTTTTGCTCCTACAAGTCCTGATTCTTCACCAGCTGTAATGACAAATTCAATCTTGCCATGCGGTACATTTTTCTCTTTTAGGACACGGATCGCTTCAAACATTGCAGCAAGCCCTGTTTTATCGTCAGCACCAAGAATGGTTGTGCCATCTGTCTTGACATAGCCGTCTTCAATGACTGGCTTAACACCATTACCTGGTACAACTGTATCCATATGAGAAGTAAAATAAATCGTATCTGCCTCTTGATTCCCTTCAAGTGTGCAAATAAGATTGCCTGCTCCATGGCCGGTTGTCTCTTTTGAATCATCTTCGACTACATTAAGCCCTAAACCAGTAAATTTCTCTTTTAGGACTTCAACAATTTTTTCTTCATGTTTCGTTTCTGAATCGATTTGAACAAGTTCTAAAAATTCGTCTAATAAGCGTTTCTCATTGATCATGATGATGTTCCTCCTCTTATAGCGGCATGTTTCCATGCTTTTTTAACGGTCTATCTTCTTCCTTACTGCGAAGCAGGTCAAATGAGCGAATGAGCCGCTCTCTCGTTTCATCTGGCATTAAAATATCGTCGATTAATCCTAATTGTGCTGCCTTCATGACACTAGGTTCATTGTCCACCTCACGCAAAGCAGGATGAACAATTTCGTCTGCAAACGATTTTCCCATGACATCAATTTCTGCCTCTGGCCATGCATACACAAAGTCAGCACCTAAGCCCTTACTATTCATTGCAACGTATGCACCGCCAAATGCCTTTCGCAAAATCACAGTGATCTTTGGAACGGTCGCCTCAGCGTACGCATACAGAAGCTTTGCGCCGTGGCGGATAATGCCGGCATGCTCAGCTTTCTCACCTGGCAAAAATCCAGGAACGTCCACAAGGGTTAAAATGGGAATATGAAACGCATCGCAAAATCGAATAAACCGAGCCGCTTTATCAGCAGCATTGAGGTCAAGGCTTCCTGCCAGCACCTTAGGCTGATTGGCTACAAGACCAATGGAAGACCCTTGTAATCTGGCAAAACCTGTGACGATATTTTTGGAGAAACAACGCTGCGTTTCAAAAAATGAGCCGTGGTCGGTGATCGCTGTCACCACTTGTTTGACATCATAAGTACGTGATGGCTCCTTTGGCAAGATGTTCCCAAGATCGCTCGCATCATGCTTTTGCACCTTATTATGAATGACAGGCCGTCGTTTCGTTGGTATGTACGTTAAAAGCGTTCGAACTGCTTTTAACACGTCTCTCTCATCTTTCCCTGTATAGTGCACATTCCCGCTTGTTTGATGCTGAACTGCCGCACCTCCAAGCCGGTCAGGACAGACCGTCTCTCCTGTTGCTTTTTCTATCACTTTCGGACCAGTTAAAAACATATGAGCTGTTTGCTCCGTCATGAATACAAAATCCGTCAATGCAGGTGAATATACTGCACCTCCCGCACAGGAGCCTAAAATAACGGATATTTGCGGAATTTGACCAGAGTACAGCACATTCCGTTTAAAAATCTGACCGTATCCCTCTAATGATACCACACCCTCTTGAATTCTCGCACCACCTGAGTCTTTTAGACCGATAACAGGCATTTGATTTTTAGCAGCCAAATCCATTAAAGCCGCTATTTTTTTCGCATGCATGTCCCCTAGCGAACCCCCGTACACGGTCGCATCTTGTGCATAAACGCCTACTTGTCTCCCATGAATCAGTCCCGTCCCAGTGACAACGCCATCCCCTAAATGTTCTGAGCGGCAGCCTTTAGCAAATGACTGGATTTCCATAAAGCTGCCTTCATCAAGAAGTTCATGAAGCCGCTGACGAACAGTCAGCTTTCCTTTGTTTCGGTGAGCCGCTGCTCGTTTTTCACCGCCGCCCCTTAAAGCTTTCTGGCGCCATTCAGACAAGTCATTGAACGATTCATGCATCTTCCTGTTTCTCTCCTTTCAAAGGCTCACACAATTCAATTAGCACACCTGACGTTTCTTTTGGTGAAATAAACGCAATGCGCTTTCCGTTCGCACCATTTTGTGCGCCCTTTTGAATGAGCTGTACACCGAGCTCGTCAAGTTGACTGAGATCAGCCTGAATGTCACCTGACTTTAATGCAATATGATGAAGCCCCTCTCCTCTTTTTATTAAAAAGGTATGTAATGTGCTGTGATCCGACATCGGTTCAATCAACTCAATGTGCAGATCACCTAGGGAAGCAAAAGATACTTTGACCCCTTGATTCGGAAGTACTTCTATGTCTGAAAATTCCCAGTTAAACAGATTGGAGAACGTACGTGCTGTTTTTTGAATAGAAAAAACGGCAATGGCTATATGATCGATTTGATTCATCCGTTCACTTCCTTTGTACATCACTTGTCGCCTGCGTAAAAACGAGCTAGAATAAAGAAAGGTGCGCTCGTCGCAAAAACATTTGATTATAGGGGTGCGATATGTCTCAGAAATTCATGAAATTTATGGTATTGCTCATGATTAGCTTACTGTTGATTTCTTCACTTTTAGCAGGAGCGGCAGCCTTTTTATAAAGTGTTGAAAAAAAGCAGACAAGTAGGTGATTCGTTTATTTAACGAATGGCCTGTTTGTCTTTGGCCAGCTTTTCAAATGCATCGCTTGATGTCGTGATCCATACCTTTGTACCAACTGGAAGCTGATCAAATAGCCGTTCTACATCTTGATTATGAAGACGTACACAGCCTGCCGTGATAAATTTCCCTATCGATGTCTCATCACTTGTTCCATGAATGCCATAGGTTCTCCCGTCGGTTCCTCGCGCATCAAATCCAATCCACCTTCGGCCGAGTGGGTTATTCTTCGCGCCACCTTCAATATTTTTTCTTCTGTAATAAGGATCTTTCGCTTTGATCATAATCGTAAATTCACCTTCTGGCGTTAAATCAGCTGTTTTGCCAGTAGAAGCCGGGTAGACTTTTTGAATTTTCCCATGATCAATATACGCAAGCTCGTTCGTTTGTTTATTAATAATGACATACGGATCTCCTGGAAGCGGGTTTTGCCCGAGCGGCCAGATGGGTGAAAGGGACATGGTCAGCACAGTATAAAATAAAAGACGCATAGGCTCCTCCTTTTTCATTAGATTGACCAATGAAGGAGGAACTCATGCGTCTTTATTCTTTCATCCCTTTAAAATAACTTTTCAACACCAAATATTGTTCCATTTCCCCGAGAAAATGAAAGAGTGCGGCTCTAGCTTCAAATTCTTCACGTGTTTGCGGAAGCGGCAGTGCATCAAACTCTTCTTTCATATCAATCAGGCGTCTTAAGAACTTATGCGCCGTGTTCCCTGGGTGAATATGTTCTCGTAAATCTCTAATATATTCTGCAATGATTTGCCCATGCTCCGTTGTAACAGATATGGACGTAATTTTCGGAAGCACCCGCTCAATGATTTCAAATTGCTTTTGTCTCATGTTGAAATAATGATAATAGAGATTTTCATGTCTTAAGACATGATTTTCAACATCACGGTATGCAAGAGCTTTCGCTTCTTTAATCAATTGATGCGTCTCTGGAATTTCTTTTCCTGTCCAGTCTTGTTTTCCGGTCATTAAATATTGCTCGATTTCTTCAAAGATTTTCGCAAAATTCGCTTCAATTTGTTCACTGTATTGTTTCAGCTTTTTATCAACGCTAGGCATATACAGGTTCATAATGAGTGCGACTCCTACACCAATGGTGATGAGTAAAAGCTCATTCCAGATGAGATGAAGCGTAATGCCTCCAGACATATACAAATGAAGGATAATCACTGAACTTGTGACAATCCCTTCTTTAATCCGAAGCAAGACCGTTGTTGGAATAAAGACGAGCAGCATCAGTCCAATGACGAAAGGATGATACCCAATCAGATCAAAAAACAAATAAGAAAATAAGATGGCAAGACTGCATGCGGCAAAGCGGGCCCCAGATGCGAGGAGTGACCTTTTTTTCGTCACCTGAATACAAAGGATCGTAATAATGCCGGCAGCTGAATAGTTTTGCAGACCGAGCATTTGTGCAATATAAATGGCTAGAGCTGTTCCTAATGCTGTTTTCAGCGTTCGGTAGCCGATTTTAAACATGATGTGATTCACTCTTTTCTGTCTACTTTTGTGAAATGATGAACTTTTTTTACTTTCCCCATTATAATCAAAAAAAGAAGGAGATGTTAAGTCTCCCCCTCGTTTTTTTCATTATAATATTTTTTGCAAGAAATCTTGAGCACGCTGTGAAGACGGAGATTCAAAGAATTCTACAGGATTTGCATCCTCTACAATTTTCCCATCATCCATAAAGATCACACGGTCTGCCACTTCTTTTGCAAAGCCCATTTCATGTGTGACGATCATCAGCGTCATCCCAGATTGAGCGAGCTCTTTCATGACCTCTAATACTTCCTTTACCATTTCTGGATCAAGAGCAGACGTCGGCTCGTCAAAAAGCATGATGTCTGGTGTCATCGCAAGGGCACGTGCAATGGCGACACGTTGCTTTTGACCACCTGACAACCGATTCGGATAATCATCTTTTTTCTCTAAAAGTCCGACCTTTTTTAAAAGATCCTCTGCCTGCTTGATGCTGTCTTCCTTCGATTGGTTCTTTACATTCATTGGCGCATACGTAATATTTTCTAGCACTGTTTTGTGCGGGAATAAATGAAAATGTTGAAACACCATACCAATATTCTCGCGCACTTTTAGTGCATTTGTTTTTGGATTGGTAATTTCCATCCCCTGAATCGTAATCACTCCAGAAGTCGGTTTTTCAAGTAAGTTAATACAGCGAAGAAATGTTGATTTTCCTGAACCAGACGGCCCGATGACAGCTACCACTTCGCCTTCTTTAATCGTGGTATCAATCCCTTTCAACACTTCATTTTTACCGAAAGATTTTGTGAGTTTCTCTATTTTAATCATTTGATTTTAACTTCCTTTCCACCGATTTGCCGACGAAGGTAAGAATAAGCACGATGACATAATAGATGAGACCCGCAAAAATAAGCGGTTCAAGATAGTTATAGGTGACGGCACCTGCTTGATAGGCTCGTCTCATGACATCGCCCAGTCCAATGACTGTGACAATCGCTGATTCTTTTGTCAGTGTAATCGTTTCGTTCACTAGTGCTGGGGAAATATTTTTGAATGCTTGCGGAAGCAATAAGTCCTTCATCATTTTAGCATACGGGATACCTAAAGCAACGGCTGCTTCTTTTTGCCCTTTATCAATGGCATTGATTCCCGCACGAATGATCTCAGAAACGTACGCCGCCGAGTTTAGTGAAAAGGCGGCTACAGCAGCCCAGTATTGATCAATTTGAAAGCCGAGCAGCTGGGGAAGACCAAAATAAATAATCAAAAGCTGAAGCACAAGCGGTGTGCCTCGGAAGATTGACGTATAAAAATCGGCAAGCCAGATAAGCGGCTTAAATACACTAATTTTACAGAGCGTTAATAAGATTCCTAAAATAAAACCAAGGAACAGTGATACCACAACAATAGAAAGCGTTACTTTAAGACCTTCTAAAATAAAGGGCATCTGAGGTATTACATCTTTAAAATCCATCATGATATTCTCCTTTTTTTCCTTCAGATAAAATCAAAGAATAAACAGGAAAAAAGTTCAACACATGTTGAACTTTTCAGCGCTTTCTACTTGATTTTCATGAATGACGCTGATCCTTTTCCTGACTTACTTTTCATCAGCAAACCATTTTTTAATGAGTTTATCAAGTTCGCCATTATCCTTCATTTCTTTTAATGATTTATTGAATTTCGCTGTTAAGTCGCTATTTTTTTTGAATGCAATGGCTGAACCTTCGTTTGAGCTATTCAATCCAAATGCTTGGAAATCTTTTTCCTTTTTCAAGTAGCCAGCCGCTACTTTATCTTCAATAATGGCTGCATCAAAACGGCCTGCTTTAATTTCTTGAATGATATCAGAGATTTTATTACGATCTTCAACCGTTAAGTTATATTTCTTTTGCAATCCGTTTGCTTCATCTTGCTGGATAGAACCTAATTGAACGCCAACCGTTTTGTCTTTTAAATCTTTCTCTGTTTTTATACCGCTAGATTTTTTTGATACAACCAAGTTTTCAGCGTTGTAGTAAACATCTGAGAAATCAACTTGTTTTTTACGCTTTTCAGTAGGTGTCATGCCTGCAAGCACAATATCAGCTTTATTTGTTTTAAGAGCTGACACAAGGCTTGCAAAGTCCATATCTTGAATTTCTAGCTTGTAGCCGTTCTTTTTCGCTAGAGCTGTAGCAAGGTCGACATCAAAACCGATAATTTTATCACCGTCTTTTGATTCAAATGGCGGATAATCTGCTGAAGTCGCCATAATGAGTGTTTTGTCGTCTCCTGATGCGTTTGAATTATTAGAAGAAGTTCCGCATGCTGCTAATGCAGCTGCAAGACCAGCTGTCATAAGTAATAATAACCACTTTTTCATATGATAATGCCTCCTAGTATTTAAAATCATGAGTAGATTTGAATATTTATTCACTATAATGTATTTTAAACACTTTCTTTTTGATATGCAATAGTATTTTGCTAAAATTATTTTGATTCTTATGTCATATAAAACAAAAAAACAGACCGATCAAAAGACCGGACTGCCTCTAAATAATTCATTCAAAAGTAACATGTTACACTTCTTCGCAATACTCATCGAAAGCGGCTTGAAGTTTTGACACCACTTCCATCGGTTCATGTCCTTCGATTTCGTGACGTTCGACCATTTTAATGATTTTCCCGTCTTTTAATAGAGCAAATGATGGTGAAGATGGCGGGAAGCCTTCAAAGTATTCACGTGCTCTTGCGGTTGCTTCTTTGTCCTGTCCAGCAAACACTGTGAGCAATTGATCTGGACGCTTATCGTAATGAACAGAATAACCAGCCGCTGGTCTAGCAATACCGCCTGCACAGCCGCACACTGAATTCACCATGACAAGTGTCGTTCCTTTTTTCGTCAGTGCTTCATCGACTTCTTCAGCTGTAGTCAGTTCCGTATAACCTGCCTGTTTAATCTCTTCTCGTGCTTGTTTCACAATATCATTCATAAATAAATTAAAATCAATATTCATAACCGTCCACTCCTTCTACGTACCAAACCATTTTAACTACATCATATCAAGGAAAACGCCGACGGGCAAATGTCTTGTTTCGCCCCCTTCACTTTTTTCAAACGTCGTTTATGACCTGTGGAATTGGGGAAAAGTGATAGTAAAGTGATGAAAGGGAGAACTGCGTGATGGCACAATTCAAAAAAGCGATACTCATTTATAACGGAAATGCTGGACAAAAAAACATGGAAAAAACACTAGGTCAAACAGTGCCTCTTCTTTCTTTACATATTGATGAACTCATCCTTAAGCCTACAAAACTGCCGAATGATGCCTATCATTTCTGCCGTGAGATGGATGAGTCGGTTGAATTGCTGATTATACTAGGCGGAGACGGAACCGTCCATGAATGTATGAATGGAATTGGCGGTTTAGAAAAAAGGCCGACTGTAGCGATCTTACCTGGCGGGACGTGCAATGACTTTTCTAGAACGCTGGGCATCCCTCAGCAGATGCCAAAGGCCGCTCAAATGGTGATAGATGGCACTGAAAAAAAGGTCGATTTAATCAAAGCAGAGGATCGATACCTTTTAAATTTTTGGGGGATTGGTCTCATCGCAGATACCTCAAACAATATTAATGATAAAGAAAAAGCTGTCCTCGGAAAAATCAGCTACTTCACGAGCGCTCTTCGAACCCTTCAGCAGACAGAACCTTTCTACGTACGCATTGAAACCGAAGAGGAAAACTGGGAAGAAGAAGCTGTGATTGTCCTTGTCATGAATGGGCACTTTATCGGTACAAATAAAATAGATCTGCCAAATGCTTCAATTGATGATGGAAAAGCCGAAATTTTAATTTGCAGAAATACGAGTTTCTCTGCTTTAAAAGAGATTTTTTCAATGAATCGCGAAGAGCTAGAAGATTTTAAAGGTGACCTGTCTCTTATACAAGCATCCCGCATTCATATTCATACTAAAGAGGAAATGGATGCAGATACAGATGGTGAAGTATACATGACCGCTCCTTCTTCCCTTGAAGTATTAAAACAGCATTTGACCTTTATTGTTCCAGCAGAATAAAGAAAACGCCTGCATCATTTCGATGCGGGCGTTTTTTTGATATAACGTCTGTATAAATATTCAAGTGCATACCCTAGCAGTGTACCTATCAGAAGGGAAATGCCTAATAAACTATTGGCGACTCCTTTAAATCCTCCTATCATCAACAAGCAATAGGCGATTTGAATGATTGAAACGATCGATATGATGAGCAGTAAGCGTTCAGGATGATTGCGTGATTTGGAAATATACCGAAGAAAAGCGAACGCAATGGCTGTGATAAACATCAGACCGATCGTAAGAAAAGCAAAAAAATCTAGTCCAGACATCTCATCGCTCCTTTCTGATTGATATGGAAATCCCCCTCTCATTGTGAGAAGGGGACATATAAATGAGCTTAATAGACGGACGTCTCTTCGTCAATGCCTTCAAGAATTTGTTTGATTCTTTGCAGGAATCTACCGCATACAAGACCATCGAGTACTCTATGATCTAATGAAAGACAAAGATTCACCATATCTCTTGCGGCAATCATACCATTTACAATCATCGGGCGCTTTACAATAGATTCTACTTGTAAAATGGCTGCTTGCGGATAGTTAATAATCCCCATTGATTGAACCGAACCAAATGATCCTGTGTTGTTCACAGTAAAAGTGCCGCCTTCCATGTCACTTTGCTTCAGTTTGCCTTGTCTGACCTTGAAAGCAAGTTCATGAATTTCTTTGGCGATTCCCTTAATCGTTTTCTCATCCGCATCTTTAATCACTGGGACAAAAAGAGCGTCATCTGTCGCAACAGCAATGGAGACATTGATCGCTTTCTTTTGAACAATTTTATCACCAGCCCACATGCTGTTCATTTCAGGGAATTCCTTTAAGGCCTGAGCCACTGCTTTGACAAAGAACGCAAAGAACGTCAAATTAAAGCCTTCTTTTGCTTTAAATTGATCTTTTAGCTGATTTCTTCTTGTCACAAGGTTTGTCACATCCACTTCCATCATCGTCCAGGCATGTGGAATTTCATGCTTGCTTCTTAGCATGTTTGCGGCAATCGCCTGTCTAATCGGAGTGACCGGCAGTTCAACATCTCCAGGCATTGAAGGGATGGAAGGAGCTGCTTTTCCTTGTGTCGACTGAGCAGGCTCTTTTTGACTTGTTCTTTCACTAGCAGGTGCTGCTGTTACTTTTGCGCCTCCACTTTCGATAAGCTTCAGCAAATCTTTTCTTGTGATTCTGCCGCCAGCTCCCGTTCCTTGAACAGTCGCTAAATCAATTCCGTGCTCATCTGCTAAACGCAGGACTGCCGGAGAGTATCGTTTCTTTTGACTCTGATCCACATTTGTTTGGTCAGGTGCTGGTGCTTCATCTTGCGCAGGCGCCTCTTCTGCTTTCGCACTCTGCTGCGCACTGCCTTCTACTTCAATTTCACAAAACACTTCTCCTACTTGAAGTGTATCACCCTCTGCAGCCGCTAGTTTAGTGATTGTTCCTGTAAAGGATGACGGAACCTCTGCATTTACTTTATCTGTCATGACTTCCGCAATCGGATCGTATTTATTCACATGATCGCCAGGTGAAACGAGCCATTTGCTAATGGTTCCTTCTGTTACACTTTCACCAAGCTGAGGCATTTTCATTTGTTCAGTTGCCACTTTGAAACCCTCCTCTTTCTTAAAACGCCGCTAGTTCTCTCATTTCAGCTTCTACCTTATCCGGATTAACCATGAAGAATTTCTCCATTGTCGGTGCATAAGGCATTGCAGGGATATCAGGTCCTGCTAGACGTTTAATTGGCGCATCTAAATCAAACAAGCAGTGCTCTGAAATGATGGCAGCTACTTCACTCATGATGCTTCCTTCTTTTGTATCTTCTGTTAACAAGAGTACTTTCCCTGTTTTTGATGCCGCTTCAATAATCGCTTCTTGATCAAGCGGGTACACTGTACGTAAATCGAGAATATGAGCAGAAATTCCGTCCTTCGCAAGGCGCTCTGCTGCTTGGAGGGCAAAATGAACACAAAGGCCATATGTAATGACCGTAATGTCATCGCCTTCTCGTTTCACATCCGCTTTTCCAATAGGGAGCGTATAATCCTCTTCAGGCACTTCTCCTTTAATGAGACGGTATGCACGTTTGTGTTCAAAGAACAATACAGGATCTGGATCACGCACTGCGGCTTTTAACAACCCTTTGACATCATAAGGTGTAGAAGGCATCACAATCTTTAAGCCTGGCTGATTGGCAAAAATGGCTTCGACCGATTGTGAATGATAAAGCGCCCCGTGTACGCCGCCCCCGTAAGGAGCACGAATGACCATTGGGCAGCTCCAATCATTATTGGAACGATATCTAATTTTTGCAGCCTCTGAAATGATTTGGTTGATGGCTGGCATAATAAAATCCGCAAATTGCATCTCTGCGATCGGACGCATTCCATACATAGCAGCCCCAATACCTACACCTGCAATCGCTGATTCGGCAAGAGGTGTATCCATGACGCGCGCTTCTCCAAATTGCTCGTAAAGACCCGCTGTTGCTTTAAATACGCCGCCTTTTTTCCCGACATCCTCTCCGAGCACAAACACTTTCGGATCTCGCTCCATTTCTTCTTTCATCGCTAGTGTAATAGCGTCTATATATGACATTACAGGCATTTTTCTTCCCCCTTACTCCGCATACACGTAACGAAGTGCGCTTTCTGCATCGGCATAAGCCGCGTTTTCCGCTTCATCAGTGGCTTCGTTTACGATTTGCATGATTTCTTTTGTCATCTCTTCTTTCATTTCAGAAGTCATGACATTTCCTTCGATTAAATACGTTTCATATTGAATGAGCGGATCTTTCTTTCTTGCTTCGAGCACTTCTTCCTTTTCTCGATAGCTAGAATCATCGTCATCACTTGAATGCGCAGTTAACCGGTAAGAAATGGTTTCGATCAATGTTGGGCCTTCGCCTCTTACCGCACGGTCTCTCGCTTCTTTGACCGCTGCATACACTTCAAGCGGATCATTTCCATCAACCGTCACACCAGGCATTCCGTACCCTATTGCACGATCTGAAATACGCTCACATGCCACTTGTTTGTCATACGGGACAGAAATCGCATACTTATTGTTTTCACACATGAAAATAACAGGCAGCTTATGCACCGCAGCAAAGTTGGCGCCTTCGTGGAAGTCTCCTTGGTTTGAAGAGCCTTCACCGAACGTGACAAAGCTAACAAAATTCTTTTGTTCTAGACGCCCGGCAAGTGCGATGCCAACAGCATGAGGAACCTGTGTTGTCACAGGTGATGATCCAGTCACAATTCGGTTTGATCTTTGCCCAAAATGACCTGGCATCTGTCTCCCGCCTGAGCTTGGATCGTCTTTTTTCGCAAAACCAGACATCATTAAATCTTTCGCCGTCATCCCGAATGCAAGGACAACCCCCATATCACGGTAATAAGGTAAAACGTAATCCTCTTCCCTATTGAGGGCAAAAGCGGCACCGACTTGCTGCGCTTCCTGTCCTTGACAAGAGATGACGAATGGAATTTTTCCAGAACGGTTTAAAAGCCACATCCGTTCATCAATTTTTCTTGCTAAAAGCATGGTTCTATATATGTCAATCGCTTGTTCATCTGATAATCCTAATTCTTGATGACGCATGTTACTCATCATGTTTCCCTCCTTGATTAAAAATGGATCGCCTTTCCGTCAACAGCCAGTGCTGCCTCGCCAATTGCTTCTGACAAGGTTGGGTGCGGGTGGATCGTCTGTCCCACTTCCCACGGAGTTGCATCTAGTACTTTGGCTAATCCAGCTTCAGATATCATATCTGTTACATGAGGACCAATCATATGAATCCCTAAGATATCATCTGTCTTTTGGTCAGCAATGATTTTGACAAATCCGTCAGACTCTCCAAATACAAGCGCTTTTCCGATGGCCATGAAGGGAAACTTCCCAATCTTGACTTCGTAGCCTTGCTCTTTTGCCGCCTGTTCAGTCAGTCCAACACTAGCGGTTTCTGGGTGAGAGTAAACACATTTAGACACGAGCGTTTCATCAAGCGGCTTTGGATCTTGACCAGCCATATGTTCCACTGCAATCATGCCTTCATGCGATGCGACATGCGCCAGCTGAAGACCGCCAATGACATCACCTATTGCGTAAATATGCGACTCTTTCGTTTGATAATGCTCATTCACGACAATGCCTTGCTTTTCTGTCTGGATGTCCGTGTTTTCAAGTCCTATGCCTTCCACGTTTGGCACTCGGCCAACTGAGAGAAGCAGTTTCTCTGCTTCAAACGACTGAGTGTCTCCACCTTGTTCCACTTGGATCTTGACGAGATTCTCGTGCTTTTCGGCAGTATCTGGCAGAACCTTCGCATTTGTCACTAAGGTGATGCCCTTTTTCGTTAAAAGCTTTTCCATTTCTTTAGAAATATCTTGATCCTCTGTTGGTAAAATGCGATCTGCAAATTCGATCACTGTGACTTTCACGCCAAAATCGTTAAGCATGGAAGCCCATTCGATCCCAATCACGCCTCCGCCGACAATCAGCATGGACTGAGGGAGTTCTTGCAGTTCAAGTGCTTCGTCTGATGTAAGGATGTGTGTTCCATCCGCTTCAAGTCCGGGCAGGACGCGCGGTCTTGACCCAGTCGCAATGATGACCTGCTTTGGAATCAGCATTTCATTTTCATCGCCATTCGCCATTTCTACCGAGATGGTGCCTGGCATTGGCGAAAAGATCGAAGGGCCTAGGATACGGCCTATTCCTTCGTATACATCAATTTTCCCTTGTTTCATTAAGTGTTTGACGCCGCCTGCTAATTTGTCGACAATCTCTGTTTTTCTTTTTTGTACGTTGGCAAATTGTAAGGCAATTCCGCTTGCTTCAACGCCAAAATCAGCGGCACGTTTGACCGTTTGATAGACTTCTGCACTTCTAAGAAGCGCTTTAGATGGGATACAGCCTTTATGAAGACATGTTCCACCGAGCTTTGATTTTTCTACGACTGCTGTTTTCAATCCAAGTTGAGAGGCACGAATGGCCGCTACATAGCCGCCTGTGCCTCCACCAAGAATGACGAGGTCATATTCAGTTGCCATGACTTGTCACTCCTTTCTCCGCCTTTTGATCATTTGGGTATTCTTTTGGTGATTCTTCTTCTTTTAAAATGCGAAGCGCCCCTTCTGCTAAGGATTGCAATTCATTTTCACCTGGGTACACAACAACATCTGAAATCCAGTCAATGTATCCTCTAATGCTTGACGTAATTTGTTTGCTGTACGCAAGGCCACCTGTTAACACAATGACGTCAACAGCTCCTTTTAAAACCGCACTAGCCGCACCGATTTCTTTAGCAATTTGATAGCACATCGCTTCATAAATAAGCGCCGCACGCTCATCGCCTGCTTCAATCATGCGTTCTACTTTTACTGCATCTGTCGTACCAAGATAGCCCGCAAGACCGCCTTCGCCAATAATACGTTTGAGCATTTCCTCTTGCGAATATTCACCAGAAAAGCATAAATTAACAAGGTCACCTGTTGGAAGAGTACCTGCCCGCTCTGGGCTGAAAGGACCCTCGCCATGAAGACCGTTATTCACATCAATGACTTTTCCTTTTTGATGTACACCAATCGTAATTCCGCCGCCCATATGGGTAATGATCATGTTCAAATCTTCGTAACGCTTTCCAAACGAAGCAGCCGTTTTTCTTGCGACTGCTTTTTGATTTAACGCATGAAAAATGCTTTTTCGCTCAATTGTTGGCAGTCCTGAAATACGAGCAATCGGCTGCAGTTCATCTACGACTACGGGATCAACAATAAAAGCTGGGATGTTAAGGCCAAGTGCAATTTCTCGGGCAATAATTCCGCCTAGATTAGAGGCGTGCTGGCCAGCATACCCTTCTTTTAGGTCTTCAACCATTTGCTCATTTACTTCATATGTGCCACCTTCAATCGGACGCAGAAGACCACCGCGTGCGCAAACTGCATCAAACTTTGAGATGTTCATCCCCTGTTCATGCAGTGTTTTCAAAATGGTTTCTTTACGGAATGAAAATTGATCAATGATATGAGGAAACTGCTTGATTTCCTCATCTGTATGTCTTAATGTCGTTTCAAAAATAGATCGTTCATTATGAAAGACACCGATTTTTGTTGAAGTAGAGCCAGGATTAATAGTGAGAATACGCCATTCTTTTGTCAGCAAAAACAAAACCTCCGTTTCAACTCATTCATCCATTTAGCGACGACTTAAAATATGTTGACCATTTTGCAGGAATTGGCTTCTTGATTTGCGCATTCTTTCAATTCGCTCTTCAGCCAATCGGTCTGCCGCTTTATAAGTTGGAATGGCATCACGGTTAGAGATTTCAATCACTCGCTCAATGTTTTGGTAAATGCCTTCTACTTTTTTCATTGCACGATCTGCATTATAGCCATAAAGCTCATCTGCAACGTTAATCACACCGCCTGCATTGATCACATAATCCGGTGCGTACACAATGCCCATTTCATGAATAAGATCTCCATGATGTGTTTCTCTCAGCTGGTTATTCGCTGCACCTGCGATGACTTTTGCCTTTAATTTAGGAATCGTCACATCGTTAATGGTTGCACCGAGTGCACATGGTGCGTAAATATCACATTCTTGATCATAAATATCATCAGGGTCTACCGCTTTTGCACCGAAGTCTTCTACAGCTCGCTGAACTGAGTCTTTGTTGATATCAGTGACGATGAGCTGTGCGCCTTCTTCATGCAGGTGTTTACATAGGTTGTAAGCCACGTTTCCAACACCTTGAACGGCAATTGTTTTTCCTTCTAATGAATCTGTACCGAATGCTGCTTTTGCAGCTGCTTTCATCCCTTTATATACACCGTAAGCAGTCACTGGAGATGGATTTCCTGAAGAACCAAATGCAGGAGAGATGCCTGTGACAAAGTCTGTTTCTTCATGGATAAGATCCATATCTTCTACCGTTGTACCGACATCTTCAGCGGTGATATAACGGCCATTTAATCCTTGAATGTAACGGCCAAAAGCACGGAACATTTCTTCATTCTTTTCTTTTCTCGGATCACCAATGATGACCGTTTTACCGCCGCCAAGGTTAAGCCCTGCCGCCGCATTTTTATAGGTCATACCTCTTGCAAGACGCAAGGCATCTTCGATAGCTGCTTCTTCATTTTCATATGTCCACATTCTTGTTCCGCCGAGTGCCGGCCCAAGTGTTGTATCATGAATGGCAATGATGGCTTTTAAACCAGACTGTTCATCCTGACAAAATACAAGCTGTTCATAATCGTATCGTTCCATATATTTAAAAAGTTCCATTTTCTATTCCTCCTAATACTTTCACTTAATTTGATGTACAGATGGCAAGTGCAATTGAATAGAGCTTGCTTTCAGCTGAATCAGACCGACTTGTTAAAGCAATCGGTGCTTTCGCTCCTGCCACCACAGCTCCCACTTTTGCATGAGCAAAGTAGATGAGAGATTTATAAAGAATGTTGCCTGCTTCAATGGTTGGCACAAGCAAAATATCTGCATGACCAGCCACATCACTCGTAATATTTTTATGAGAAGCTGCCGTTTGAGAAATGGCATTATCTAAAGCAAGCGGCCCATCAATCAGACAGCCAGAAATTTGACCTCTTCGATTCATTTGCGCAAGGCTTGCAGCTGTGAGCGTCGAATCCATCGCTGGGTTTACGACTTCTACCGCTGATAATACCGCCACTTTGGGCATATCATTTCCGACAGCTTGTGCGACTTGAACGGAATTCACCGTAATTTCTTTCAGCATATTTAAATCAGGCGCAATGTTCATCGCAGAGTCCGTCACATAGATAAAACGGTCAAAGCCAGGTACTTCGAAGGCTGCAACATGTGAAAGGACACTCGCTGTCCGAAGTCCATATTCTTTATTTAGTACAGCTTTTAACAGTACGGCTGTCGGGACATGACCCTTCATGAGAATATCTGCATGATTTTCACTTACTGCCTGAACGGCAATTTTAGCAGATTCTTCGGGTGAATCTGAATGAATAATATCTATCCAGTCTTCATTAATCTCATGCTGTTTGACTAGCTCCTTTAGGTTGCATTTGTTTCCAACCAGCAGGAAGCGAGCGACTTTTCGTTCGATTGCCATTTTGATGGCATGAAGCACTTCTTCGTCTTCTGCATGAGCCACAGCCGCTGTTTTATTCTGCAGCTGCGAGGCTTTGATAATCAGATCTTCAAGCTTCATACTTGCCCACCTTTCCTTGTGCTCGGTTCCTCTTTTTATATGCAAGTTCCGTGCCAGCTTGAAATGTGTGAAAAATTAGCCTTTTCGCAAAGAAATCATGCAATTCTTTGCAGTTTACGTGCATGTTACTGCATGCTATCTTTTGCAAGCTGATACTTATCCATTTTATAGTAAAGATTTCGAATGCTGATCCCTAACGTTTTCGCTGTTTTTGTGCGATTGAATTGATGTTTTTCAAGGGTTTGTTTGATCAGCTGCGCTTCAAATGCTTCTACAGCATCTGAGAGCGTCTCCCCCTCAAATTGACTAACAGCCAGTTCCTGCTGCTCTTTTTCCTCATGCTCGTCTGACTCCATGAAGGCGATATGCGCTTCATCGATCCATTCTTCTTGCGGATTCAAAAAGATCATCGCTCGTCCAAGCACATTTTCAAGCTCTCTCACATTGCCTGGCCAGCTATATGATCGAAGTCTTTTAAGCGCACGATCTGTTAAGCCGCTGACGTTTCGCCCATAGTCTAAATTGATCTTCTGGATGAGGCGTTTACTTAATGATTCAATATCTTCGAGACGCTGTCTGAGCGGTGGGATCGATATCGGGTATCTGTTCATTCGATAATATAAATCCTCTCTGAACTTCCCTTCTGCCATCGCCTTTTCAATATTGACATTTGTCGCTGTGATCACACGCACATCGACCGGTATCGCTTTCGTTCCGCCTACCCGAACAATTTCTTTTTCCTGCATGACACGCAGCAATTTCGCTTGTGTACTTGGCGTCATTTCACCGATTTCATCTAAAAAGATACTGCCGTGATTGGCTTCTTCAAACAGCCCTTTTTTCCCGCCACGCCTTGCACCAGAAAACGCTCCTTCCTCGTAGCCAAACAGTTCTGACTCTAAAAGAGTTTCTGATAAGGCAGCACAGTTGACACGGACAAAGCGGTTGTACTTGCGATCACTTTCATTGTGAATGGCATGCGCAAACAGCTCTTTCCCAGTACCTGATTCTCCGCGAAGTAAAATGGTTGCCGGCGTTTTTGCACCCAGCTTTGCCTGCTCAAGTGCGACAAGCATTTGTTCACTTTCTCCAATAATGTCTTCAAATGTGTACTTTGCTTCAAGTGTTCGAATGAGCTGTCTTGCTTTATTTAATTCATTCGTCAATGATTGAATTTCGGATACATCGTGAATGACCCCGACACTGCCTTTTAGAATGCCGTCCACAATAACAGGTGCTACATTGACGATGACATCTTTTTTATTTGGACCAACCTTCATTCTGACGCCTCGAACTGGTCTTCTTGTTTCAAGCACCTTTAAGTGCATGCTTTCCCCTTCGGAAATATCAGCGCCTGCCGGTTTCCCCACGACCTCTTTATCCGTTAAACCGGTCATTTTCGTATAAGCACGGTTGATCAAAATACCTTTTCCCTGCTCATCGACAACCGATATGGCTTCATCTGATGATTGAATAATGGCCTCAAGCATCGTTCTTACTTCTTTGAGGTTCGTTACTTCCTCCGCAAGCTCCACCGCATCTGTAATGTCTTTAAAGATGGATAAAGCACCTAACATTCTCCCCGCGTCATCAATAATCGGCAGACGGGTGGTCACAATTTGAATTTGCTGATTCAAAAATTGCTTTTGGTTAAATTCTGGCTCCCTTGACCTTAATATATCGGGAAGTTTCGTGTTCGGAATCACTTCTCGAATGTGACGGCCAATCGCATCCTTTTGCGAACACCCCACCATTTTGGCAGCCGATCGATTAAACAGGACCACTTCTTCATCCATATTAATAAAAATCATGCCATCATTCGTTGCATTAAAAATGCGGTCATGTTTATAGGTTTGTTCCTTCAATATTTGAATAAGCTGTTGTTTCTCTGCCATTAATTCTGAAATGACGTATGCCATCGAGCTAGGCACAATCACAGCATGCTCTGGTTTTTGTTCAATTAGCTCCTTCAGTACAGCAGAACTGCCTGTGGTTTCAATGATGATATCAATGTCATCTTTTATGTATTCTTTCCAATCCGTCGTCGTCTCAATTCCATTCTTTTTCGCTTCATCCATCCCCGGTGCCTCGAGATCAAGGTCGGCGATCGCAATGATTTGAACCGTATTTGTTTTCAGCAATGTTTCAAGCAGTGCTGATCCACCTTGTCCTGCACCGACAATCAAGACTCTCTGCATCCCGTTACCCCTTTATATGAAAAATTTTGCACACCATATTTTTCCGTTGCAAAAAATTGCACAACACCTATATTACCACGTTTTCCTTTCTTGACAAAATATTTTTTGAATTAGACAATGGAAGTAAATGACGTTTAAGGGGACATTTGATGGGGAGAATACTGGCATTAGTGATTATTTTAATACCTGGAGCCTTTGCAGCACTTGGCATTAAGCTGCTGCGTGACACTGTTTTCGGCATCATCATTGCACCATTTCCATATTTATGGCTGCAAGGAATTGCAGGGTTGTTATTTTTAGGGGGAGGTCTTTACGTTGTTGCAGGATTTATTTTATATAGGGACCGTAAACGAAATAAAGTAACAACTCGTTTTAAGCAAAGGTAATCATGAAAAAGACCCGCTGTTGATAGCGGGTCTTTATTTCATTTCTTCTCTTATTTTGACGGCTCGATCAGGAAAATCAGTAAAGATTCCATCAACACCCAATCTCAACATATTTTTTATTTGCTTCTCACTGTTTACAGTAAACGGTCTAATCACTTGTTGGTCCGCATGGAGAGCGGCTACTACTTCTTTTGTCACCCCAGCGCCCTTTATATTCGGATGGTAGCCCTTAGCCGGGATTGTTTTTAAATACATGTCCGGTTGATGAATCACATCCATCGTGAGGACCGCCAGTTCAATGTGCGGCATCAGCTTGTGAAAAAGAGCTAAGCTGCCGTGATGAAATGATGAGACAAGTACTCGATCTTCTATTTGAAAGTGCTCAATTTGCTCTTTTACTTTTTCTTCAATCCCTGGATATCGATAAATAGAATTTTTTAATTCGATGTTGATCATAAAGGATGATCTCTGCGTCACTAGCTCTAATACTTCTTCTAAAAGAGGAATGGTGACCGCACCCGTTTCTTCATAGAAAGAATGACTGGCATCTCCTCTTTTTAACTCTTCATATGTATAGTCTTTCACTAACCCTTTCATATTGGTCGTTCGGTTCAGCTTTTCATCGTGAATGACAGCTAGTCTGCCGTCTTTGGTGAGCTGAACATCAAGCTCAATCCCATCCGCTCCAGAATGGAGTGCGTGCTCAAAGGCAATCATGGTGTTCTCTGGATAGTTTCCTTTAAAGCCTCTATGTGCAAAAATTTTCGTCATATGCCACCTCTAAATATGATGATTACCTATATTATGACGTGTCTTTTTTCGTTTTGCCAGTTTGAGCACATAAAAAAACCTCTTCTAATAAGAGAGAAGAGGTTGACAGGTAAATTCGATCACGTAATCGCTCTGATGGCTTGCTCTGTCGTCTCTGCGTCAAGAGCAAAAAGGGAAGAAACAACTGCGACTGCTGTAACGATTGTTACACCTAACAACAACTTTTTCATAAGATAACCTCCACTTTCTTTTGAAGTATTTGTGCATCGAATTTCTTTTCAAGAAAACGAATGGCATTTTGATAATCATTTCGTTCCTTGAAGTATTTCGATATTTGTTCAGACAAATCCTCAAGCTCCACATATAATCTATTTTTTTCTATGTAGTCTAATTTTTCAGAGAATACGTCTGCTGCTCCACTATTTTCGCACATCAAATCCAAAATTTCAAATTTTACTATATATTCATTATTTTGGATATCACAGCTATATTGAATCCCCTCTTTAATATATTCTTTCGCCTCATGATCTCCTAAATGAACTAAGGCATTTGCGAGAACATATAAAGATTGGATGAAATAATGGCTATTGTCGCGATGAATTTGAATGCTCATCCCTTTTTTGGCGTATTGCGCACTTTTTTCATAATCAGGTTTTGCGTAATAAAGAACCGCTAAATTATGATAGCACTTCCCAATCAGCACTTTATTGTTAATGCGCTTACTTTTCTCAAGTGCCTCTTGGTACTTTTCCTCAGCTTCATCAAATTGTAGTAAATCTATACAGTTGCTCGCATGCAAAATCAAGCTGTCAATCGCCTGTGCGGTATATTCCTCATGCGCTTTAAACGTATCAATGGCTTTTTTAATATGATTAATGGAAATGAAATTTTGCTTCAGTTCGTAATAAATGGAAGCGACTTTATGATGAAAAGTTCCTACTTCAAGATCTTCATTCACACGTTTTAGCCGCTGCTCAGCAATCTTATAAAAACTAATCGCCTCATCATATTTTTTGACATAGGCAGCATATTGGCCTTTATAAAAGTAAAAATAAAAATTAATAATGTCATCTGCTTTTTCATCCAGCGTTCCGACACTTTTCATAATCTGATTGGCTTTTTCAATATTTCCAAGTAACATTTCATGTCTGCCGTCGACTAGCTGATAATAAAGAAGAACTTCTCGATCCTCATCTGTATTTTTTAGCAAATTCTGAATTTTCTCTTTATAGACAGCAGATTTTTCTAGGTCATTCTGAGAAATGACCCTCGTCCACTTGCTAATTTCGTTCGCAACCTCAGCAGAGTGGATTTTCAGCTTTCCCATAACCTCACCCTCTTCTTTTCATTATTATAGCATAGTAAAAGAATGTGAAAATTATTAAATTCGACAATGGGAATATTCAGTTCAAATGGCACAATCTCTAAGAAGCCAGTGACTTTAAAACGCCAACCAATCAGGTCAATAGAAATAGAACTTTCGATCTCATTTACTTTATTTACTAATTACATAAGACCTTTTCCTCTCATCCTTTTTCTTACGAATGAGCGTTTTCTTCTTCTATAAGCCAATTGATTAGCGTAGCTGATTACCACTATTTTATGTCCTATTCATTTCTTTCATGCTTTATTTTTCATTTTATTCTGAAAATAAAGCGACCCGTTTGTCCAATTTAAACATTAAAGATGATTTTATCAACATAACCATTTTTTAGCAATATTTTACGAAAATAAAAAAACGCCTCATTGAAGAAACGTTTTTTTATGGAAGGTGACTTAGCTTGCTCTATGCTCTAAACGCAGACGATCAGCCACCATGGCAATAAATTCGGAATTGGTCGGTTTGGCTTTTGACATGCTGACTGTGTAACCAAAGAGTGAGGAAATGGAGTCAATATTCCCTCTGCTCCAAGCCACTTCAATGGCATGACGAATCGCTCGTTCTACCCTGCTGGCTGTCGTGTTAAATTTCTTTGCAATGTCTGGGTACAATACTTTTGTAATACTGCCGAGTAGTTCAATATCATTGTACACCATCGAAATGGCTTCTCTTAAGTATAAATAGCCTTTAATATGAGCTGGCACGCCAATCTCATGAATAATCGTCGTAATGCTCGCATCTAAGTTCTTACGTTTCGGTTCAGGTTTGCTGCGAAGGACACTGTTTTGGATAGATGAAGATCGATGGCTGACTTGTGTGCCGTTTCCACTGACTTGACGAATATGACCTACGAGGTTTTCCATATCGAATGGTTTCAAAATGAAATAGGATGCGCCCAAATCGACTGCTTTTTTCGTTACGTCTTCTTGTCCGAAAGCCGTCAGCATAATGACACTTGGCTGTTTCGTCATTTCATTGTTTTCACGGAGGCGTTCCAGTACAGCAAGACCGTCTAAATGAGGCATGATAATATCTAAGAGGAGAACGTCGGGCTCTTTATCTTTAAATAATGTCAGACATTCCTGACCATTATACGCCACGCCAAGTACTTCCATATCTTCCTGTCCCTCAATATACTCTGTCAAAAGGCCAACAAGTTCTCGATTGTCATCAGCTACACACACTTTAATTTTCTCCACGTTCTTTCCTCCCCAATGTCGATTCCTTAGTCTTTTGCATTTCTCTTCTGAGTGTTCAATTCGACAAAACCATGCTATCCCCTTTAAAAAAGTTTAATTTTCCGAATAATAGAGCATTATCTAGCTTTTTCTACGTTTTTCTTAATGAATCGACGATTATTGCAATTTGACAACACACTGTTTTTTATTTTGTCGAAAAATCTCTTTTTCCTTATTTTATAACATGATGGAAGAGAAAGAAAGGGTAGAAAAAAACTGCCGGAAGATTCGCGGCAGTTTTTCATCAGCTTGCTTTTTTGTTTTTTTGATAAAGATCAATTCCTGCTTCTGACAGCATCCATTCAATGTGTACGCCGTATCCGCTTGTCGGGTCATTGACGAACACATGAGTGACCGCTCCAATGACTTTGCCATTTTGGATGATCGGACTTCCGCTCATTCCTTGAACGATCCCGCCCGTTTTGCTTAATAAGCGTTCATCTGTTACTTTAAGCACCATTCCTTTTGTTGCCGGGAATTTTTGCGGTGTTGTGCTGACGATTTTAATATCAAATTTCTCTACTTTATCATGGTCCACAACCGTTAATATTTCGGCTGGACCTTCTTTTACTTCACTTGATAATGCGACTGGAAGTGGTTTGTCTGCTACATGATTTTCAAGTTTTTCGGTTAACGTACCAAATATACCAAATGGACTGTTACGTGAAATATCACCTATCGTTTTTCTTTCGGAAGAAAACCTGGCCAATTTTTCTCCAGGGTTGCCTCCTGTCCCTTTTTCAATGGATGTGACAGTTGATCTGACAATTTCACCATTGTCGACCACGATTGGCTTTTTTGTATCCATGTCAGAAATCACATGCCCAAGGGCGCCATATTTTTTAGAAGATGGTTCAAAGAAGGTCATCGTCCCGATTCCTGCTGCGGAATCACGAATATAAAGACCGATTCGATAAGTACCTTCACTTGCATCTTTCGCGGGTGTTAATGTCGTTTGAAAGGTTTTATGGTCTCTTTTTATGAGTAAATGAAGGGTTTCCCCAGTTTTTCCGGCTTTCTGAATAAATGGGGTGAGGTCATTCATCTTCTCCATTTTCTGACCATTGATCTCAATGATCATATCCCCTGATTGAATGCCTGCAGCTTCACCTGGTGATTTTTTGCCGTCTGCTGTTGTGATTTGATGAAAACCGACAACGAGAACTCCGACAGAATGGAGTTTGACGCCAATGGATTGTCCTCCAGGAATGACTTTTAATTCGGGAAGAACATCGACTTTTGTTTTCTTAATAGGAAATCCTTTAAAATCATAAACAATTTCGGCTTTTCCCGCCTTTTGTCCCGTTACTTCAAGTTGATTTTTTTTCTCTGAAAGACTAAAGGCTGGTGAAGAAGCATTGGCTGACGCTTCAATGGATGTATCAATCGAATGCTTCTCGTGTTCAAATACTGCGACAGTTGTTGGAATGCTGATATATTCCTTCACTATGCTCATAAACCCTGTACTTATTAAAGAAACAAGGAGAATCACACCAATGGCTTTTCTCATCTTTTCGGGCATTCATTTTTCACTCTCCTCGCTCCTTACCCACACCAGAACATTAATGTTTTGGCTACATCTTTACTTTTGCCTTCTTAGCGAGGATTTATAACCGACACCTTTAGAAAATGATTGGATAAATTGATAAAAGAAAAAGACGATTTCATGCGTATATACGGCGAATATGAGACAATATAAAAAAGGCAGCTGTTGTTTCAGCTACCCTGTCGTTTTGACATCATTTGCTTGGTGCAGTAATTCTTTTGCATGCTGTTTTGTGAGCTCAGTGACTTCTACACCAGCAATCATTCGGCCAATTTCACTCACTTTTTCATCATCACTGAGTGGTTTGACGTTCGTCATTGTTCTACCAGCTTTAGCGCGTTTAGAAATAAAAAGGTGTGTATCAGCCATTGCTGCGACTTGCGGCAGATGGGTAATACAGAGTACTTGTGAGCCTGCTGCTACTTTATAAATTTTTTCAGCAATGGCTTGTGCGACTCTGCCGCTAACGCCCGTATCCACTTCATCAAATATAATGGACGTCACTTCTTGTTTCGCTGAGAAAATACTTTTCACTGCCAGCATGACACGTGAAATTTCTCCTCCAGATGCTACTTTTGACAAAGATTTCATCGGTTCACCCGGATTTGTAGAAATGACAAATTGCGCTTGATCTATGCCATTTTTCCCGAGCTGTACGGGTTTTCCATCTAAAAGCGGGCAGTCCGTACTGCCAAAAGGTGCATATCGAATCGTAAAAGCGGTATCAAAAGAAGACTTCTCCATATATAAATCCTTCAATTCAGTTTGAATGTGCTTCGCCAGTTTTTTCGCCCATTTTTTACGGAGCTCTGACACGTTAAGCGCTTCAAGCAATGCATCCCGGCTTATCGCATCAAGTTTGTTTTTAAGTGTCTGCAAATGGCTGTCTCGATTTTGGATTTGGTCTATCTCCTCTTCAATCTTAGCCGCATATTCTAAAATTTCCTCAACGGTTGTGCCGTACTTTCGCTTCAGCTGCTTCATCTCATTTAGCCTAGACTCAATAAAATCAAGACGGGCTGGGTCAAATTCTAATTGATCAAGCATGCTTCGCATTTGAAAAGTAGAATCTTCTAATAAATAATAGGAGTTTGACACTTGCTCAGAGAGCTTTTTCAGATCGTCGTTGATCTCAGAAACTTGATCAAGCTCACTTGAAGCCATTCCAACCCAATCAAGTCCTCCCTGCTCATTACGCAGAGCATTATATGCATTTTGAAGCGAGGAAAAGATTTTTTCAAAATTGCTGATTTGATGACGTTCCTCTTGAAGCTTCTCATCTTCCCCAGGCTCTAATTGTGCCGCTTCAATCTCTTCCAGCTGAAATTGCAATAAGTCTAACCGGTGAACCATTTCTTGTTCATTTTCAGACAGCTGTTTGAGTTTTTGCGCCGTCTTCATATATTGATCATACGCTTCTTGATACTGCGAGAGAGCAGGTGCAATTTCTTCTGCTCCAAATTGATCAAGCAAATGCAAATGATTTTCATCCTCCATTAACAGCTGATTATCGTGCTGTCCATGTATATCAAGCAAAAGCCGGCCAACTTCTCTTAAAAGCGAGATGGTGACAAGCTTACCATTAATGCGGCAAATGCTTTTCCCGCTTTGATTGATATCACGGCGAAGAATCATCATTTCATCAGATGCATCAATTCCTTGCTCCTCGCAAAGGGCAAATACAGGATGATCTGCTGGTACAAGAAAAAGACCTTCCAGCTCTGCTTTTTTTTCGCCATAACGGACAAATTCAGATGATCCTCTTCCCCCTACGAGAAGTGAGACAGCGTCAATCATGATTGATTTTCCGGCACCTGTTTCCCCTGTTAGAACTGTGAGTCCTTTTTCAAACGAAACCGTTAACTCCTCAATGATTGCAAAGTTTTTAATGGTTAGTTCTGCTAACACTCATTTGACACCTCTTTTTGTAAACCTGATCTCTTTATAGAAGCTCTAAAATTTTGGACGAAACGGTATCCGTATCGTCTGGCGTGCGGCAAATGATTAAGATGGTATCATCCCCACAAATGGTTCCCATAATTTCTTCCCAATCTAAATTATCCATTAAAGCACCGATGGCTTGAGCGTTCCCAGGCATTGTTTTTAGAACGATTAAATGACTGGCAGCATCCATTTTAATAAATGCGTCCATTAAGGAACGCTTTAATTTCGATAGCGGGTTAAACCGCTGATCTGCAGGAAGGCTGTATTTATATGTTCCATTATTTGTTGGCACTTTGACTAAATGCAGTTCTTTGATATCTCTTGATACGGTCGCCTGTGTGATGTTATATCCATCCGCTTTCAAAATATCGACTAATTCGTCTTGTGTTTCGATTTCTTGGCTTGCGATAATTTCTCTAATCTTAATATGTCTTTGACCTTTGTTCATTTTGACCCCCCTAGGCGTTAGAATCTCAGTTTGTCTTTACGTTCTATGTTATATGATGCACACTTCAAAAAACAAGCATTACGTGAGAAACGGTTAATTCTGATCTTTTGACCATGTAAAAAGGAATAATAGCGAGCTATTATTCCGTTCAGCGTGTAGACAAACCCTCGCATTCGGTGTCAGTCCTGCGCTCTGGTGCTCACGAATCCCAAATTCGCTCCGCGCCAGTACTCGTCCTTCCTAGACTTCAAAGGTTTTCTATCACGCTGAAAAGAAGACACAGGGCTAAAATCAAGTTCATTTTAGCCCTGTGTCAACAATCTAAAAGGAATAATAGCGAGCTATTATTCCTTTTGTTTCAATAATTCATGTGTCAGCCGGCTCAGGACTGTTTTTCTTTTCTTTCAATACGGCATGGGCTTCTTTGACGACTTTTTCAAGTTCAGATACTGGAAGTGCCGTATTCTCTTCTTGATCGGGATGCAGGACCAAGTGGAGGAGAAATTCGATATTTCCATCTCCGCCTGTAATCGGTGAAAACGAAACATCCTTTACATCATAGCCTTCTTTTGCAGCAAATTGATTCATTTCTTCTAGCACACCAAGGTGTACAGAAGGTTCTCGCACAATGCCTTTTTTTCCAACAAGCTCTCTGCCCGCTTCAAACTGCGGCTTCACTAGTGCAATACAGTCGCCGCCTGGGATAAGAATATGCTTTAATGCGGGAAGAATAAGTTTGAGCGAGATAAATGATACATCAATAGATGCAACCTCTGGTAATCCTTCGGTGAAATCTGCCGGAACAGAATGGCGGAAGTTGGTGCGTTCCATGACGATCACCCGATCATCCTGTCGTAATTTCCACGCAAGCTGATTGTAGCCAACATCCACAGCATAGGATTTGACTGCTCCATTTTGGAGTGCGCAATCTGTAAATCCCCCTGTTGATGAGCCGATATCAATTAAAAGCTTTCCTTCAACGGTTAAATCAAATTCTTGAAGTGCCTTTTCGAGCTTTAGCCCACCTCGGCTGACATATTTCAGCGGATTCCCCTTCACAGTCAGCGGGGTATCACGAGCGATTTTTTCTCCTGGCTTATCCAAACGGTTTTCATTTGAGTAAACGATCCCTGCCATAATGGCGCGTTTTGCTTTCTCTCTCGTTTCCATTAGTCCTTGTTCGACTAATAAAACGTCAAGTCGTTCTTTCTTTGATGTCATGATCCAATTCCTTTTCTTGGTGCTGCGGGAAGCAGGTCACGCAATGTTTCAGCAACCTGTGTTTTCGTCAGTCCAATTTCCTCAAGTAGCGCATCGACACTTCCATGCTCAATAAATTCATCTGGAATGCCCATACGTTCTACTTTGATATGAGATGCTTTCTTATCGTGTATATATTCTAAAACGCTGCTGCCAAATCCACCCTGAAGCACCGCTTCTTCTATTGTTAAAATTGGCAAACCTTCAGACAGTATCTCATTTAACATGCCTTCATCAAGAGGCTTAATGAAACGTGCATTGACAACACGGATTGATTTTCCTTCTTTTTGCAGTTCTTCTGCTGCCTGCAGCGCCATTTTAATGGTTGTACCGAATGTTAAAATGACAGCATCTTTCCCGGGACGAAGAACTTCCCAAGAACCAATTGGGATGGTTTTCAGCTGTTCATCCATTTTGACGCCTAGTCCATTTCCACGCGGGAAGCGCATGGCGATTGGACCATCATCATATTGAATGGCTGTGTTGACCATATGCTGTCCTTCATTTTCATCCTTTGGCATCATGAGAACCATATTCGGCATATGACGCATGAAAGCAATGTCAAACACACCTTGATGTGTTTCTCCATCTGCACCGACAAGACCTGCACGGTCAATTCCAATGAACACATTGAGATTTTGACGGCAAATATCATGCAGCACTTGATCATAGGCTCTTTGAAGGAACGTTGAATAAATCGCTAAAAATGGCTTCATGTCCTGTGTAGCAAGTCCGGCTGCCATTGTTGCAGCATGCTGCTCTGCAATTCCAACATCAAACATTCGCTCAGGGAATTCTTTTGCAAACCCTTCAAGCTTTGAGCCAACAGGCATTGCAGGTGTAATCGCGACAATCCGCTCATCTTCCCGTGCAAGCTTTCTGACGGTTTCACTGACGAGACCACTCCATGACGGTGCAGCTGCTGTCGGTTTTACAAAGTCACCTGTGTCGATTTTGTATGGGCCTGTTCCGTGCCATGTGCCGATCTTATCAGATTCGGCCGGCTTATAGCCTTTTCCTTTTTTCGTGATGACATGAAGGAGAACCGGGCCTTTTGTTTTCTTTGCGTATTCAAGATTCTCAAACAAATCTTCATAGGAATGTCCATCTACTGGTCCTAAGTAAGTAAAGCCCATTTCCTCAAAGAACATACCAGAGACAAGCAAATATTTCAGACTGTCCTTGATACGTTCTGCTGTTGCAGCAAGCTTCCCACCTACTGCTGGGATACGCTTGAATAAATATTCAAGCTCGTCCTTTACCCATTGGTATTTACCAGCTGTACGTAGTCTGCCAAGCATTGTATGGATCGCACCAACGTTTGGCGCAATACTCATTTCATTGTCGTTTAAGATCACAATCATGTCTTTTTTTTCATCCCCGATATGGTTCAGTGCTTCTAACGCCATACCGCCGGTTAGTGCACCATCGCCGATAATCGGGAGAATGTATTCATCTGTTCCTTTAATGTCACGCGCTGCCGCCATTCCCATTGCACCAGATAATGAGGTTGAACTGTGTCCAGTCTCCCAAACATCATGTTCACTTTCATTTCGTTTAGGGAAACCGCAGAGCCCTTTATATTGACGAAGTGTATCAAACTCGGCGCCTCTTCCAGTTAACAGCTTGTGAACGTAAGACTGATGTCCAACATCCCAAAGAAATTTGTCTTTCGGGCTGTCAAATACTTTGTGAAGTGCAACAGTAAGTTCAACGACACCAAGGTTTGGACCAATGTGCCCACCAGAGTTCGCTAACGACTCAATTAAAAACGTGCGAATGTCCGCACTCAGCTCCTCTAATTCTGCATTTGACATTCCTTTTAGAAACGTTGGATTTTTTATTGATAAAAGATCCAATCAGGATCAACTCGCTTTCAACAAAATTTCTATCTACATATATAATGCCTTATTCCTATGAAAACCAATTCAGGAATAAGAGTTGTCTCATCATGATAAACTGTTTACAGTTTACCACAATTGCTCGAGGACCCTCAAATCTAGGCTGTTTTTAGTGATCTCGTGAGGCAATCAGATCGCATAAATCATGCAGCAAGTTTTGCTCCAACTCAAGATTTGAGACAATTTCTTTCGCACGAGTGATATGTTCATCCAGCTTTTCTTTTGCTCCTGAAAGCGTTAATAAAGAAGGATATGTCGACTTTTCATTTGCTGTATCGGAGCCGATCCGCTTTCCTATTTTCTCTTCGCTGCCTTCAAGATCTAAAATATCATCACGGATTTGAAAAGCAATGCCAATATGATAGCTGAATTCTCTCAGCTTTTCGATCTCATCATCAGATGCACCTGCCAGTATCGCACCAGCAACCACACTAAAGGTGAGTAGCTTTCCTGTTTTGCGGGCATGAATCGATTCTAATTCAGAAAGAGGGATTTGTTTCTGTTCTGCTTCCATATCATCAAATTGTCCGCCAACCATTCCGAGTGCACCTGCTGATGTAACAAGTTCATCGATGATTCGAAGCTTTTGATCAGCAGGTACATCGTCAGATAATTGCGATGTAATCAGACGGAAGCTTTCAGTGAGCAGCGCATCACCTGCAAGAACAGCTGTTGCCTCGCCGTATACTTTATGGTTGGTCGGCTTTCCTCTGCGCAGATCATCATCGTCCATACAAGGAAGATCATCGTGTATCAAGGAATACGTATGAATCATTTCCACTGCACAACCTACTGGTATACCGTCTTCTTCCTTTTTCCCATACGCATTTAAAAGAGCAAGAACAAGGACAGGACGCAGTCTTTTTCCGCCAGCTTTCAGAGAATAAAGCATAGATGATTTCAGCTCTTCTGGAATAGACAATTCCTGCACATATGTAAATAAATAGTCTTCAATTGCATGTTTTCGTGTTGTTAAAAATTCGTTTAAGTTACTTGTCACCAGCATCTGCCTCCTTCACAGAAAAAGGAGCCAGTTCACCGTCCTCTTTTAAAATGAAATCCATTTGCTTTTCAACATGCTGTAATTTTTCATGGCAAAGTTTTGAGAGCGTCATACCCTCTTGGAAATAGTGGATAGCTTGTTCTAGCGGTACATCGCCTTCTTCGAGCTTTCCCACAATCTCTTCAAGTCCTTTCATGGCCTCTTCAAATGTCATTTGTTCTTCTTTTTGTTTATTTGATTCTGTCATGATAATTGCCCTCCTTCTCAATAACCTCACAAATCAGACGTCCATCCTTCATTGTAATCGTCAGTTGATCCTTCGTTTCTACTTGATTCACACTTTTAATGAGCTCATCTTCTTTATAAGCTAAACTATAGCCTCTTTCCATGACTTGAAGCGGGTTTAATGCATTTAGTTTACCAAGAACCGATTGGAACTGCGAATGAATTGTTTTCATTTGCACATTCATGCTCCGAACGAGCTGTTCTGTTTCATTGGCGTGACGTTTTTTCGCCTGAAGCAGCTGCTCTTTTGGATGAAGCGGCTTCAGTCTATATGTTTGGCGGTCAAGTTGACTGCGTTTTTGTTCCATTTGTCTTGTCAGCTGTTTTTGAAAACGATCAAATATCATATCGAATTGCTGCTCTTTTTGCTCTTGTAATCGTTTTGGAAATCGGAAAGCATAAGAGGATTGAAGTGCCACAAGACGGTCTTTTGCTTGTGACGTTCGATTTTTTACTGCTCTTGTTAACCGAATGTCGATTGATTTGATTCGTTCAATTAAATCAGCGGTGCTTGGAACAGCTAGTTCTGCTGCTCCTGTTGGTGTGGGTGCTCTCATGTCTGCAGTGAAATCACTAATAGTAAAGTCTGTTTCGTGCCCAACTGCAGAAATGATTGGAATGTCTGATGCGAAGATCGCTCTTGCGACTGCTTCTTCATTAAAGGCCCAAAGTTCTTCAATCGATCCTCCGCCTCTCCCGACAATCAAGACATCACAAAGTTGTTTTTCATTGGCTTCTTTAATCCGTTCCACAATCGAACGCGGAGCATTTTCTCCTTGGACTAATGCCGGAAGCACAATGATCTTGGCCTGCTGATAGCGCCGATTGATCGTGGTAATGACATCTCGAACAGCTGCTCCTGTTGGGGATGTAATGACACCAACAACCTCTGGATATTCAGGAATTGTTTTTTTATAGCGCTCATCAAATAAGCCTTCACTTGCTAGTTTCTTCTTCAGCTCTTCATAGGCAAGATGAAGAGCACCAACACCATCAGGCTGCATTTCTTTTGCATATAATTGATAGCTTCCGCTCGGTTCGTAGACTTGAATTCCGCCACGTACGAACACTTTCATTCCGCTCTTTGGTGAAAAAGGTAGCTTGGACGCGGAGCGCTGGAACATAACAGCTTGCATACGTGCATTTTCGTCCTTTAAGGTGAAATAAACATGACCTCTTGAATGAATCTTCACATTTGATAACTCACCTTTGATCCAAATATCTTCTAAATGAGGGTCAACATCAAATTTTCTTTTTATGTATTTTGTAAGGGCTGTGACCGTCACAAAGGCTTTTTCACTCATGACGTATTCCTCCTCTTCAAAAACGCACATTCATCCACCGGCAGCACGCAGGTGGATGAATGGATCAAGCTTATGATAATGTACGTTTTGCTGATTTAACCGTATTGTGTGCAAGCATCGTAATTGTCATTGGGCCCACTCCGCCAGGGACTGGTGTGATGTAAGAAGCTTTTTCTTTTGCTGCTTCAAAGTCAACGTCCCCTACAAGTTTCCCTGTTTCTAGACGATTGACTCCTACATCGATGACAATAGCGCCTTCTTTAATTTGGTCAGCTTTAATAAAGTTTGCTCGACCGACGGCAACAACTAAAATGTCCGCTTTTAACGTATGTTCTGAAATGTTCGCCGTTCTTGAATGACAGTAGGTGACGGTTGCATTTTCGTTTAATAGCAATTGTCCAACCGGTTTGCCGACGATATTGCTTCGTCCTACAACGACCACTTCTTTGCCAGAGAGATCCACACCTGTTTTGTTCAATAATTCAACAATACCTGCTGGTGTGCAAGGGAGGAATGTGTCTTCCCCAAGTAGCATTTTCCCGATATTCAGCGGATGAAAACCATCTACGTCTTTCTCTGGTGAAATGCGTTCAATGACGGCTTTTTCAGAAATGTGTTTTGGCAGTGGAAGCTGAACAAGAATTCCGTGGAATTGATCATTCGCATTGTACTGATCAATCATCTTTAGCAATTCCTCTTCTGTTAAAGAAGCATCTAAATGATCAAGCTGGAAATGCATGCCCATGGCTTCTGCTGCTTTTTTCTTCCCGCGTACGTAAGAAAGTGAAGCCGGATCATCACCGATTAGAATAACGGCAAGACCAGGTGTGACTCCTTTTTGTTTTAGCTCTTCTACTTCTTTTGCTAATTGTTCACGCTTTTCTTTTGCTGTTTCTTTCCCATCGATGATTGTTGCTGTCATGTCGAATCCTCCTATTGCTGCTTTAGGTCGTTTTTAATGTTTGAAAGTACACCATTTACAAATTTCGGCGCCTTATCGTCACCGAACAATTTAGCCAGTTCAATGGCTTCATTCATTGAAACACTCACCGGGATATCTTCTTGATATACCATTTCGTACACAGACAGCCTTAAAATGGCTCTGTCTACGTTCGCAATACGATCAAGTTTCCAATTCACTAGATGCTGTGAAATCATGTCATCGAGCTTGTCCTTTTGTTCGAGCACACCGAAAACCAGTTCCTCGAAAAAAGGATCTGATTCTTGTTCATCCAGCGCATGTGTAATGGCCTCTTTCGGATCAATATTGCTGACATCAATTTGAAATAATGTTTGTAGCGCCTTTTCTCTTGCAGTTCTTCTTTTCATTATTTACTCCTTTAACCACTTTATCCGCTTGTCGTTAAGCCATACAGAGATCATAACATATTTTGACCGCAGTCGCACCAAGATCCATGCGAGCTGTGACGAAAAACGAATCACTCCATGCGTGACGTAATCATCATGTGGAATTTTCCCAAAAATGGGCTTTAAAAAACCAAAGAGGCAATGCCTCCTTGGTTTCACTTCAACCCTTTTTACATTTCTTGATCAACTTCAGCTTCAGCTGTTTTTGTATCAAATTGAATGCCAACGACATGAATGTTGATTTCATTAATCGTTAAGGCCGTCATGTTTAAAAGGGTTTGACGGATATTTTCTTGAACAGCAGTGGATACCTTTGGAATGGATAGGCCAAATTCAACCACACAATACACATCAATTGTGATGCCTTCATCAGAGACATCTACTTTCACACCTTTTCGGTGATTTTTCTTCCCAAAGCGTTCTGCTACATCAGCAGCGAAGTTGCCGCGCATTTCCGCAATTCCTTCGACCTCTGATGCAGCGATCCCAGCAATGACTTCAATCACTTCTGGCGCAATTTGCACTTTTCCCAATTGATCTTCATCAAGGTTCATTTCAAGCAAATTGTTTTCTGACACGATCATTCACCTCCGAAAGCTGTTATTATTTCATAATTTGATACGTTTCTAAAAACTTCGTATTAAAATTACCGCTCACAAATGTTTCGTGCTCTAGTAATCTGAGGTGGAATGGAATCGTTGTGTAGACTCCTTCAATGACGAATTCTTGAAGCGCACGTTTCATTCTTGCAATTGCTTCTTCTCTCGTTTTACCATATGTGATCACTTTCGCAATCATACTATCGTAATATGGCGGAATCACATAACCAGGGTAAGCGGCAGAATCAATACGTACTCCTAAACCGCCTGGCGGAAGGTACATTTTAATTTCACCAGCAGAAGGCATGAAATTTTTCTCAGGGTTCTCTGCGTTAATACGACATTCAATCGCCCAGCCTTCGTATACGACATCCTCTTGCGTAAGGGAAAGCTTTTCACCTGAAGCTACTTTGATCTGTTCTTTGATCAAATCAACACCAGTGACCATTTCCGTTACAGGATGCTCTACTTGGATACGTGTATTCATTTCCATGAAGTAAAACTTCTCTTCATTATAATCGTAAATGAATTCAACCGTTCCGGCACCTGTGTATTCAACAGCTTCGGCTGCTTTTACGGCAGCTTCACCCATTTGCTCACGAATATCTGCATTTAGTGCAGGTGATGGCGTTTCTTCCAGAAGCTTTTGCATTCTTCTTTGGATAGAACAATCACGTTCACCTAAGTGAATGGTATTCCCATGCTGATCAGCAAGGACTTGAATTTCAACGTGTCTAAAGTCTTCAATGAATTTCTCCAAATAGACACCTGGGTTCCCGAAGTTTTGTGCTGCTTCCTGCTGCGTGATGGTGACACCGTTAATGAGCTCTTCTTCTGTGCGAGCCACACGGATACCTTTACCACCGCCGCCTGCAGTTGCTTTAATAATGACAGGATACCCAATATCAGCTGCTGTTGAAACAGCATCATCAAGATCTTTTACAATTCCTTGAGAACCAGGGACAATTGGAACTCCAGCTTGCTTCATTGTTTCTCTTGCCACATCTTTCGTTCCCATTTTGGAAATTGCTGACGCAGTTGGTCCAACAAAGATGACATTACATTCCTCGCAAAGCTCTGCAAAGTCTGCATTTTCAGCAAGGAAACCATATCCTGGATGGATGGCATCTGTACCTGTTAGTTTTGCGACACTGACAATATTTGTCACATTTAAATAACTATCTTTTGAAGCAGTCGGTCCGATGCAATATGCTTCATCAGCCATTTGAACATGCAGCGCATCACGATCCGCTTCAGAAAATACCGCAACTGTTTCAATTCCAAGCTCTTTACAAGCACGGATGATTCTAACTGCGATTTCTCCTCTGTTTGCAATTAATAGCTTTTTAATCATGATCGTACTCCTTACTCTGCTTTCACTAGAAAGAGGGGTTGTCCGAATTCTACAAGCTGACCGTTTTCAGCTAATACTTCGACGATTTCGCCTTTTACTTCTGCTTCGATTTCATTAAACAGTTTCATCGCTTCAACGATACATACAACTGAGTTTTCCTTCACTTTAGAACCTGTTGTCACATACGGATCTGCTTCTGGTGAAGAAGAAGCGTAAAATGTGCCAACCATTGGGGATGTGATTTTATGCAGGTTTTCAGACGCGGCTCCCTCTTGTGCAGGGGCTTCGGTCTGAGCTGGAGCTTGTGCTTTAGGAGCTTGTTGAGCTGGAGCTGCTTGGACAGGAGCCACTGGTGCTTGTGCCGCAACTTGCTGAACGACTTCTTTATTTTTCTTTAACTTGATTTTTGCACCTTCATTTTCGTACGTAAATTCATCAATTGTTGATTCGTCAATTAATTTAATTAGTTCATGAATCTCTTCAATTTTTAACATGGATTTGCACCCCTATGTATGGATTTATCTTTTTTTATAGGCTAGTACTAAAAGTACATACTATAACCATCTTACAGGAGGATTTCGTTGAATTCAACTATTAATGTGATGAGACACCTCGCACAAGCACCTGAAAAAGGGCGTCAACCCGCATAAAAAAACGCCCTTTTCAGAAAAGGGCGCTTGTGCATTTTTTATTGATTCGATGGCTCAAAAGTGACGGCTACGTTATCGAGCCCTCTCATTTCTTTTGTGACCAAATCAATAATATCTGCTGCTTGGGACTTTGATTTTTTATCAGAACGAACTGTGATGTTCACTTTATCTCCTTCTGCACTGACGAGCGCATCTTTATATCCTTTTGTTTTGATTAATGTCTCCAGCTGGCGCTCTGTTCCTTCTGCCTCACTAAGCGCTGTCATTTGATCATAAGCTTCACTTTTCTCTTGCGCTGTTGCATCATCGCTAGACACGATTTCGTTATACTCTTCACGCTGCTTGCTGCGCTTATCTTCCAGTTCAAGTCTGTAGGTTGTGAAAAGTTCATCGTCGGTCTGCTCTGATACAGCCTTTCCTTCTTCTCCACTTGTTTCAACATCTTCTTGTTTCGCATTGGTTTCTTTGTCAGTTGATTTCTCTTCTGTGTTCTTTTCGGTTCCTTTATCAGTCCCTTTTTCTGGCTCAGCCTTTTTCTCTTCCATTCCTTTTGATTTTGTATCTTCTACTGTCACAGCATTCTCACCTTGTGGGGACATGATATAGTACACACTTAATACGACAACTAAACTTAGCATCGTTAATAGCCAAACCGTTTGTTTTTTTAACATCATTCCGAATCCTCCTTGATTTTTTTAGGGGCAACAGCCACTCTATGGCTCGGTACATCAAGCACTCGTGTAACCGCTTCAATGATGGTTTTCTTTATTTGAACGTTGTCTACTCCTTGAGCAACAACGAGGACACCTCGAATGTCTGGCTTTTTCGTTTGGACAACAACAGGTGTTTCTTCATTGCCATTTTTAATAATGACAATCTCTTCTTCTTTTGTTTGATCCGTGACACTTCGCACGCCGCCTTCTTTGTCTGTTTCCTCGGTCGTAGTGCTTTTATTGGATTTGTTTTTTTCAAACACTTTTAAAGAAGTTGCGTCTACATTTACCACGATGGAAACATCCTCAACACCAATGATCGTTTCTAAAATCTCTTTTAGCTGATTTTCGTATTCTTGTTCAACATCCTCTATCGAGTTGTTTGACTTACCTGAAGAGGATGGTTTGAACACCGCCTGCTCTTCGGAGGATGTTTTTTTAGACGCAGGAACAGCAGCCTCTTGTTTGTTTGATGGCGGTGACAAAATTTGACTGACTAACATGAATGACACGCCGATGATGAAGACAAGCAGTAAGTAATGGTGCTTCGTTAATTTTGGTTTCCCTTCACCTTTTTCAGGTGCTTGGAACATTGATTTCAGTTTTTGTCTCCAGTCCTTGTTATTCATGATTTGCTGCGTCACCTCCCTCAATGTTGAGCGCAATGTGTTCAGGCCGTGTATTCCAAACATCTGCAAGCGTCTCTTTCACCCTCGCCATCTCTTTTGCTGACGTCTCGGCGCTTTCCTCCTTTTGCCTGGAAAGATCAATGTCGACCTTTGCCACCGTTTCTACAGCATCACCTGTGAGCGGGACAATGACTGCTTTGATGCGAAATTGATCTGCCTCCATATTCTGATCAAGGTGCTCCTCATCTGCCAACACTTCTACGTGTTTCATTTCATAGCTCTCCTTCTCCAGTGGCTCCTTTGCGCTTTTTTCTAGTTGGACAGCCATTTGCTTTAAAATATATGCACGCTGTGAAGCTTGTATTTCTTTTTTTTCTAAATTCATCTGATTTTTTATTTCTTCTGATTGTGCTTGGTCCTTCCCTTTCATGATTTCTGAGAAAATTTGGTCTGGATCTGCCCGGAATAACGCAAAGATCGGATTGAGCATCACGACAATTAACAGTAAGCTGACGACCATTTTTGCATACTTCTGCATGCTTGAATTGGGAAGCAAAAGATCAATCACAATCGCAAATAAAATAAATAGGATAATACTTGTGATCCATTCTGTGAGAAAACTCAAATGGTGTCCCCTCCTTACTTCATCATCATGGTGAGGTTGCCAGCTGTGATGATAACGGTAATGCTTAAAAAAAACATAAGCGATACAACAGCTAATGCAGCAAATATATAAAGAACACTTTTTGAAATGACATCAAGGCAGCTAATAATCGGCCCGCCCCCTAAAGGCTGAAGAATCGCAGCGGCCAATTTATAAATGAGAGCGAGCGACAGCACTTTAATCGCTGGGAAAGCCGCAATTGAAATCAAAATGGCGACGCCTACAAGGCCAACCGTATTTTTCAGCAGCACAGAGGCGCTGATAACGGTATCTGTCGCATCAGTAAACATTCTGCCAAGGACAGGGATGAAATTTCCGGTAATAAACTTGGCTGTGCGAAGAGCGATTCCATCAGTGATAGCAGCAGATGCCCCCTGTACAGAAATGACGCCGAGGAATACAGTTAAAAAAACAGCGAGCCCGCCAATGGCGACATTTCTTAACAGCTGGGCAAGCTGGGTCACTTTGTATTGTTCGGTCAATGTACTGACTATGCTCAAGATCGCTGATAAAAAGATGAGCGGAAGAACGACATATTGAATAAAAACACCGCTCGTGTTCATTAAAAACAAAATCACAGGATGAAAGAATCCGGCTGAGACAAGCCCGCCTGATGAGGCAATAAGTGCTAATAAAAGAGGAATAAGAGCAAGAATAAAACTAGTCATCGTTTGAATGGCTTCTGTTGCATAAGAGATCGCAACATGAAAACTGTTTAATGCAATAATGATAAGCACCATATAAACAAGAGCGTACGCAACTTTACTAACAGTGCTTTGTTCAAACGCATTTTGCAAAAGCTGCAAAAGCGAACAAAAGATGGTGAGTAATATAAGTGTGCCTAAGAGCTTTCCATTGGCAATCAGCTCATGAAACAGATAATGAACAAAAGCCTTCAGCCACGTTTGGGGAGACAGCTCTTTATCGCCATCGATCATTTCCTTCACAGTACCTTTTTGGCTTTCAGGCAGAAAGCCGCCATACTCGTCCAATATCGTTTCCCAAAAGTCACTGATAGAATGAAGCTCTAAGGCATCAGCCTGTCCACCCGCAACTTCTTCTGCGACCGGTTCTTTACTTGATAAAGGCGCACTTTCTTCTGCACCTGCATACGGAACAATCATCCAAAAGAACATCATAAGCCCTAGCACAGCTGTCACCCGTTTCATCATCATCACCTCTTTTCCATCAAGTCATGGACGGGATCATACCTAGGATCGTCTCAATGATGACCGTTAAAATCGGTACCGCCATGACCAAAATAAGAATCTTGCCGCCAAGCTCTATTTTTGAAGCGATGGCGCCTTGTCCCGCATCCTTTGTGAGCTGGGCACCAAATTCTGCAATATAGGCAATGCCAATGATTTTCAAAATGGTTTCAACGTATTTCATATTGACGCCGGCACTAGCTGCAATTTTTTCAATCATGGAGATAATGGCATAGATTTGATCGATTAAATAAAGGAAAATGACACACCCAGTAAACACAACAAGCATAAAGGCGAAGGTTGGCTTTTGTTCTTTGACGATTAATGCTAGAAAAGTAGCGATTAAACCAAGTCCAACAATTTGAATAATTTCGATTTGTAAGCCCTCCCCTATCCTTGAAATAGAAATACGGCTTTAATCTTCTTAAACAAATCATCCACAATGGTAGCAACCATAAATAAAATGTAGATAAATCCAAGCAGTGTGACCCACTGTGCGTACTCTTTTTTCCCCATTTGATCTAAAATCGTATGGAGAAAAGCCACGACGATACCCACTCCCGCAATTTGGAAAATGACGTTTACATCAACGCCCATGCTCTCGACTCCCTTCCTCTCACATCAATAACAGAATCAGTAGTAACCCACTTAGAAAACCAAGACTTCTCACCATTTTTTCATTTTTCGCTTGGGCAACTTCAGCTTCTTTCTCCTCTGATTCCAAATGGCCTAAAGCTAGCTTGATATATTTTTGCTGAGCCGTCACATCATGCTGACCAAGGGTTTCTCCAAAGTGCTTCAGCGCCTCATATTCGCCTTTTTTTAATACGGTTTTTTTCCATACATCCTCTAGACTTTCATTCCATGCATGCCTCGCAGAAAAGGTTCCGACGTTGAGTTTTTCTGCAAATTGTTCAAATAGCCGATTCACAGGCGGTCCTACTTGGGACGCAATTTGGTCAGCAGCTCTAGCTAAAGGTGTTTGACCATACATAATTTCAGCTTCAAGAGATTGGAGTGCAAACCGGAGCTGGCGGATTTGCTTAGGCCGATCACTGTACCGCTTCGCAAACTCGAATCCTCCCCATGTCGTAGCCGCAACAATGAAAATAGCACCAATAAGCTTTAACATACGTCCACTCCCCGCCTCCGCTTCAGCTCTTGTCCCTCTTGGTCAAATATCCGTCCGATCGTGCCAGGCCCTTTTTCTCTATTTAATTCCACATATCGATCAAACACACGAAGCTGCCATAACGGTTCAAATGATGGCCGTTTAGATAAGTCTTCAAGAGAATACCCATGAGCTGAGACGATAATGGTGACTCCAGCATGGATTGCTTCTAACAGTGCCTGTACATCTTCACTTTTTCCGATTTCATCGACAATGATGACTTCTGGGCTCATGGATCTGATCATCATCATTAATCCTTCAGCCTTTGGGCACGCATCAAGTACATCAATCCGGTGCCCAAAAGAATGCTGCGGCACTCCTCTTATACAACCTGCGATTTCAGAGCGTTCATCTACAATCCCTGTTTTTCTAGGAGAAATGGCTGTTGTTCCTGTACTGACAAGACGGGCTAGATCACGCAGCAATGTCGTTTTCCCGGTTTGCGGCGGACCTATAATCAGTGTGTTACACCAATGTTTTTCATATAAATAAGGGAGAAACGGCAGAGCAATTCCGATCTTCTCTTTTGCGATACGAATATTAAATGAAGAAATATCTCTTAAGCCTTTGACGAATCCATTTTCGACGATGACCTTTCCAGCAAGCCCAACCCGATGTCCGCCAGATATGGTGATATAGCCCTGTTTTAACTCTTCCTCCAGTGTGTACATGCTGTAATTACTGAGCCTGCCTAATAGCTGAGCCGCATCTTCACCTGTTGTATAATAGGAAAGAAAGCGGGGTTTTCCTCCTTGCATCAGCTCAATTGGGCGATCGGTGCGAATGCGGATTTCTTCTATTTGCGCCCACTCTGCTTCTTTTAACATGCTGAGTTCTTGTCCAATTGAGTGCGGGAGAATATCCAACAAACTCCGCAACGAATTCCCCTCCTTTTTTTCTTCTCTAAAATGTATGATGCATGCCGTTAATTATGCCAAGCCATTTCACTTATAAATTCCAACAAGAATAAATACGACACCAATGAAAATAAACACAAGCTTCGCATAGGATAACTGCCCTGCAATTTGGTAGATTCCAATCGTCATCGTAATAATAAAAATGAGCGGCCCGATGATCGCTAATATACTATTGATGACAACCGCTTTACGCACATCATTTGTCACTAAAATGAGGATGGCGGCCGTCAGTTCAATCGCGGCAGATAAAAACCTCATCCCTGCCATGGCAGCGACTGATGGGTGTATACCCGGGAGAAATTGTTTCATATAGAACCTCCAGCTTTTTTTACACTATATGCTTCACTAGCTAGAAGTAGTCTTGTTTTTCAAAAGGAAGAGAGATGGATGAGAGAATAGAGTAAGGGGTGTCATAACGAGGCGTCCTATTTTTCAAATAAAAAAAGACTGTAAACACGAAGTTTACAGTCTCTCTCCGTTCATTACGCTCTTGAAACGTATGAACCGTCAGATGTATTGATCACTAGTTTATCACCTTGGTTCACAAAGAAAGGAACGTTCACGATTAAACCAGTTTCTGTTTTTGCAGGTTTTGATCCACCTGATGTCGTATCACCTTTAATACCAGGCTCTGTTTCTACTACTTCTAGTTCTACAGTGTTTGGAAGTTCTACTCCAAGTGTTTCATCACCGTACATGACGATTTGAACCGACATATTTTCAAGCAAATATTTCAGCTCATCTTTGATTTGCGCTTCGCTTAGTTCAAGTTGTTCGTATGAGCTTGTATCCATGAATACATGCTGATCGCCATTTGCATATAAATACTGCATTGTTTTTGTTTCAATTTGAGCTTTCGCTACTTTTTCACCTGCACGGAATGTTTTCTCTTGAATCGCACCTGTACGCAGGTTACGCAGTTTCGAACGGACAAACGCTGCGCCTTTTCCTGGTTTTACGTGTTGGAAATCCACTACACGCCAAATACCGCCGTCCACTTCAATTGTCAGGCCTGTACGAAAATCGTTTACTGAAATCATTTTGTCATCCTCCTACATTTCACCATCATAATATGATAAGTTCTTTCGGTGAGTGGGTCAATCGTTTATTGCCGTCAGCTGTCAGGACAATATCATCCTCAATTCTCACGCCGCCGACATCCGGCAAGTAAATGCCTGGTTCAACTGTCACAACCATTCCCTCTTCTAACACGACATCTGAGCGTGAGGAAAGGCCAGGTGCTTCATGTACTTCCATACCAAGACCATGTCCAGTCGAATGCCCGAAGTATTGACCGTAGCCATACTTTTCAATGATGTCTCGTGTGATGCGATCAGCTTCTTTTCCTGTTAAGCCTGGCTTGATTTTATCCACACCAGCGTTTTCTGCTTCTAATACGATATGATAAATTTCCTTTAATTTGTCGCTTGGTGTTCCTACAGCAATGGTTCTTGTCATGTCTGAGCAATAGCCTTTATAATAGGCACCGAAATCCAGTGTCACCAAGTCGCCAGATTCAATCACCTTTTCGCTCGCTCTCCCGTGTGGCAGGCTTGAACGAACGCCAGAGGCAACAATCATATCGAATGAAGATCCTTCTGCCCCTTCTTTTCTCATGAAAAATTCAAGCTCGTTCATGACCGCAATTTCTGTCAGGCCCGGCTTGATGTACGTGAGAATATGATCAAAGGCATGATCTGCAATCTTCGCAGCTTCCTCTAATATCTTAATCTCTTCATTAGACTTAATCAAGCGCAACTTTTCAACTGATTCTGAGACTGGAACAAGCTCGATACCGCTTGCTTTCCCCGAGTACTGCTGGTAGGTGGCAAATGTCATATGGTTTTGTTCAAAACCAAGACGTTTCACCCCAAATTCGTTTGCCGTTTGGACAGCAGTTTCCACAATGTTTCCTTTATGTTCAATGATGTCATAGCCCTTTACTTGATCCTTGGCTTGCTCCGTGTAACGAAAATCCGTAATAAAGGCGGCTCGATCCTTTGAAACGATGGCAAGACCGGCTGATCCAGTAAAACTCGTCATATAATGTAAATTAAAGCTGCTCGTAATCACTAAACCATCTATGTCTAATTCGGCTAAAAGTTTTCTTAGTTTTTCAAGTTTCATGATACTGCTCCCCCTTCACTGACTAAATAACGAATCGCCAATTTATATCCTTCTAAACCAAGTCCAACGATTTGACCTTGGCATACTGGAGCAAGAACCGAATGATGGCGGAATTCCTCTCTCTTATGAACATTTGTGATATGTACTTCGATGACAGGTAACGTAATACTTGCAATGGCATCTCTCAGTGCATAGCTATAGTGGGTAAAAGCACCCGGGTTAAACACGACGCCATCGTACTGATCTTCTGCTTCATGGAGCGCATCGACCAAATCTCCCTCGTGATTCGATTGAAAGAACGTCAATTGAATATTTGCTCTTTCTGCAAACTGAAACAAATCCGTTTCTAAATCTGTTAATGTTTTACTTCCATAAACTCCTGGCTCTCTCTTGCCGAGCCTATTTAAGTTGGGCCCATTCAGCACTAGAAAATGAGGCATATGACCACTCCTTCACCCTAATTCACTCTATATCGATGTCTGTTTCTTTTTCCTTAGAAACCTTTCGTTTCCAAAAATAATTTTATCATATGAAAGGTGGATTTACACTTTATTCTGTCTTTTTCCCGAGTGCCCTTGCAAGCTTCTGACTCGTTAATTCATTATATTCAAATGAAATACTGTATCCGACAAACATGCCATATAAAATATATAGGCAAAATGTCGTCACAATGGTGCTTTGCTGCAAATCTTGCACTTGCTTCACATCGGGGAATATAGGATTAAATACATAAAAAACAAGCAGCCATAAAATCGCGCCATAGATCAGCCCCATCCAAAAACCTTTGATCCGTTTGAGCAGTCCACAATAAATAAAGGCTGCTCCAATAGATAAAATCCCTAAAAGTACAATACTCATAAATGTACCAAGTCCGCCTTTTTTCCATTCACCAAGCACAAATGGCTGCAACAGCATATTTGGACTCACCTCCGAAAAATGAAACATATGGGTCAGAAATCCGATAAAGCCCCAAAAAACTCCGCCGACAAAACCTGTGGCTGCTGCCCTTGCCACCATTGAAGACGTTTGTACTGATTGATTTTTTTCTTCTTGGTTTTTCTTTTCATCACGTTTCATATGAACACCTCCAGCAAGTAGTATGTCCAAAATGTCATGAAAAAAAAGGATTTCCGTGCGAGAGTGTAAAATTTTTATAACAGGGTATACTGGCTAAAAAGAGGTAGATAGAATTCTAGTAGATAATCGACCTGTGAGCTAGTGATTTCCCCTCTTTTCCTGTACAATAAAGGTATAAGGAAATGCATGTAAATTACAGGAAACAGGCAGGTTGATGAAATATGTCCAATCAAACAAAACCTCCAGCATATGGAGGGCAGGCAGTTGTGGAAGGTGTCATGTTCGGAGGTAAAAAGAACTATGTGACAGCGATTCGGCGTAAGGATGAGTCGATTGAGTTTTTAAAGCTTCCCCGGACCTCCAATAAACGAACCGCCTTTCTTAAGAAAATCCCTTTTGTCAGGGGTGTTGCTGCACTTGTTGAAGCAAGCGCAAACGGCAGTAAGCACTTAAACTTCTCCAGCGAGCGCTATGACTTAGATCCTTCTGAAGATCATTCTCTTGAAAAAGAACAAAAAAGCTCGAAATTATCAATGATCTTTGGCATTGCTGTGATCGGAGTTCTCTCTCTTCTTTTTAGTAAATTTGTCTTTACTTTAGTGCCTGTCTTTTTAGCCGAACTTGTGCGTCCGGTGTTTTCTGGAAACTTCGCACAAATTGCAGTGGAAACATTCTTTAAATTGATCCTGTTATTAGGCTATATTTACTTTATTTCCATGACCCCTTTAATTAAAAGGGTATTTCAATATCATGGGGCAGAACATAAAGTCATAAACTGCTATGAACAGAATCTTGACATCACAGTGGAAAATGTCCAAAGCCAATCTCGCCTGCATTATCGATGCGGCAGCAGCTTTATTTTATTCACTGTCATTGTCGGCATGTTCGTCTATTTACTCGTACCGACAGATCCTTTATGGGTGAGAGTTCTGAATCGCTTGGCGCTTATTCCGGTTGTTCTGGGCATTTCATTTGAAGTGCTTCAGCTCACAAACAAACTCCGTGACGTGCCAGTGCTTAAAGTGCTTGGCTATCCTGGCCTTTGGCTGCAATTGCTCACAACAAAAGAACCCTCTGATGATCAAGTCGAGGTAGCCATTGCAAGTTTTAATGAACTTCTTCGTTTAGAGGAAGCATCTGCGAAACAAGCATCAGATTCTGCTCATCAAGTGATCTAGTTTATAAATCCGGTAAATTCTTTCGGAGGTGGACAGTTATGAATCGCCGAGTACATCCTGCTTTTACCATTATTTTCGCTTTAGGTGTTTTGGGATTTGTGTATTTACTCACAACGAATCCAGGCAGACTCTTTACGATGCTGCTATCAGTTGTGATCATTGGAGCGGTTCTATTTTTCTTATTTAGATGGCTGATGAATCGAAGAACTGGAACAGAAGGAAATCTTTATCGTAAAGCAGTCAAACAATCAAAACGTCGCTACCAGCAGCCTAAACCAAAAACGAAAAGCCAGATGAAAAACCGGGTCACTCATTTGCGAAGCGTGCCGACTGACCACAAGTCTAAGCCCGTCCTTCTCAAAAAGAAAAGCCAAACACATTTGACAGTCATTGAAGGCAAGAAAAACAAAAAGAAAAATCGCGCCTTATTTTAAAATGTCCAGCTCTTTAAAAATTGCTCGGCCTTCTGTCTGCCTAGATCGACGAGCGCCTTTTTCTTTTCTGTCATGAGATGAAAATCAGTGGCAATGACGTGTTCTACAGGGATAAAAATAATATGACGTTCGTGTTTTGTGGCAATATGTCTTTCGTCATGAGCACCACGCATCGTTTCAAATAGAGCGCCAAACAGTTCAAACGCATTGCGGATGGAATGTTGAGGGCGTTCTTTTTCGTTTGGCGTTAATGTGACACCGACAAACGGCCTTTTTTTCTCTTCAGCAAAAAGCCAAATCGGAAAGTTGCTGAGCACGCCGCCATCCACGATGGTACAAATTCCTTTTGAAGACCTTAGTTTCACAGGTTCGAAAAAATAAGGCAAACTGCAGCTCATCCGAATGGCTCTGGCGACAGAAAACCGTTCTGGATTTAACCCATACGAAGGAAGGTCATCTGGAAGGACAAGGATTTTGCCATTTGTTAAATCAGAAGCGACGATTTTGAGCGTATCTTTTTTCAGATCACCGAATACGGTGACGCCTTTTCGTTTTAACACGTCTGTCAGCCATTTTTCTAGACGGTCACCTTTGTAAAGGCCAAGACGCCAATAAATAGACACCCACCTGAGCATTTTAAACGGGATGAATTGACACCTTCGGTCAAGCAATTGATGCTCATCCATTTCGTCTAACAGCTCCCGAATCTCCTGACTCGTAAAACCCGCTGCGATGAGTGAAGCAATGATTGCTCCCGCACTTGTTCCAGCGAGACGGACAAATTGAAATCCTCTTGCTTCAAGCGCTTCATAGGCGCCTGCAAGTGCTGCACCCTTAATGCCTCCACCTGAGAACACACCATCTATCTTCATCAAGGAGCCCCCTTTTCTGTCACACTATTAATAGTGTAGGAGCATTTGCCTTTCATTAGAACTATATTCAAAAAGGACACCCATGCTAAGGGTGTCCTTTTTCTTAAGATTCTTGATTTGTTTGTTCGTTTTTCTTTTGAATCGCTTTCAGCTGAACGGATCGCTCATCGTTTTCTTCAAAGAATTGGACGAGGTCGCCGATGCGGTCAATGCTGTTCCAGCTGAGATGATGCTCAATACCTTCTACATCATCATAAATTTTCTCTTCATCTACACCAATGATTCTTAAAAATTGCTCTAGCAGTTCATGTCTGTATACGAGACGTTTTCCAATTTTTTTGCCTTTCGGGGTTAAAATTAGACCACGATATTTCTCATAAATGAGGTATTCATCTTTATCTAGCTTCTGAACCATTTTTGTTACAGAGGAGGGATGGACAGCGAGGGCTTCTGCAATATCAGATACTCTTGCATATCCTTTTTCTTCTATCAGCATATAAATTTGTTCAATATAATCTTCCATACTAGGTGTAGTCATAAAACCCCTCCAAAATGCACCTTTACTTAATAATCATAACAATTCTACACCATCGCCCATTAAAAAACAAGAAGAGTCCTTCGTCTTAACGCTTGTAATTCCAATCATCTGTGGCGTATTTCGTTTTGGCGAGGTGATGAACAAATGCCAACTCTTCATCTGTCAGCTCATAAGGCACAAGCTCGATATTTAATCCTTTTTCAAACCCTCGTTTAAATGCAACACGCGCATCGTCTATCGTACATGTTCGATCTGAAATTTCATTGATCGCCACCGCTTTGTTTTTAAAGCTGCGCTGCATCCGCTCTCTCACCCGGTCGTTTGGATACAGAAATAAATCAAACAATTTGTCCTCATCAAGATCAATTAAAATCGAGCCATGCTGGAGGATCACACCTTTTTGTCTTGTTTGCGCACTGCCTGCTACTTTTCTACCTTCTACAACAAGCTCGTACCATGAAGGCGCATCAAAACATACAGACGATCTTGGATTTTTTAAGCTTTCTTTTTCTTTTTCTGTACGAGGAATGGCAAAATATGCATCGAGTCCTAGTTCTTTAAAGCCCTCTAAAATCCCTTCTGAAATGACGCGATATGCCTCTGTCACCGTCGCTGGCATCTCTGGGTGCTCTTCTGACACGATCACACTGTAGGTCAATTCCTGATCATGAAGAACACCGCGACCTCCTGTAGGCCTGCGGACAAATCCAAGACCATAGCGCTCAACCGCTTCCATGTTGATTTCTTTTTCAACATGTTGAAAATATCCAACAGATAATGTCGCTGGATTCCAACCATAAAAACGGATCACAGGCGGGATCAGCTTCTCGCTATGCCAATAAAGCAAGGCTTCGTCCATGGCCATGTTAAAGGCAGGGTCTTGGTTTCCTGTATCAATGAAACACCATTTCTCTTTTTGCATATAAAATCCCTTCTCTTTTACGTAGTCAATGTTAGATAATGGTGGTGACCACCGATTTTCTCTCTTCATCAGTCTATCAAATAGGGAAGGAATTGAAAATAATTCTTACCATTTATGATGACAAGTTTCTTTTGCTTTACTATAATAGTATTTGTCTAAAACGTACCATCAGACAGGTGACTGTGCTGATGCTCAAGAAGGAGTCGAGTCGTATTGCCAATATTCAACTATATCGTCCTCTCACTTTGTGGACTTTTCGTTCTTTATTCCATCGGCAGTTACATTTATCAGCAGCGCATAATGAAAACGCTGACGGAAGCAGAATTTATCAAAGGTTACCGCAAAGCCCAACTCATTGATGTGAGAGAACCAAATGAGTTTGAAGGTGGACATATTTTAGGCGCAAGAAACATTCCCCTTTCACAATTAAAGCAGCGCAAAAATGAAATACGCCCTGACAAGCCTGTTTATCTCTATTGCCAAAATAATTTGAGAAGCGGAAAGGCTGCTCAAACGTTACGTAAAAATGGCTGTCGTGAGATTTATAATTTAAAGGGCGGCTTTAAAAAATGGGGCGGCCGCATTAAAACAAAGAACTAACAAAAAAGACTCTGGGAGCTATTGCCCCCATGAGTCTTTTTATTTTCTTTCAAAAACCAGCACTGGATTCCGTGCAGCCTTTGTTTCATCCATTCGTTTCACAACGGTTGTATGTGGTGCTTCCTGTACGATTTCTGGGTTCTCTTCCGCTTCTTTTGCAATTTGAATCATCGCTTCAATAAATGCATCAAGGGTTTCTTTTGATTCTGTTTCAGTTGGTTCAATCATGATACATTCCTCTACATTTAGCGGGAAGTAAATCGTTGGCGGATGATAGCCAAAATCAAGTAATCGTTTGGCAATATCCAGTGTCCGCACACCTAGTTTCTTTTGACGTTTACCTGAAAGGACAAATTCATGCTTACAGTGACGGTCAAATGGCAAATCATAATGAGCACATAAGCGGCGCATCATATAGTTTGCATTCAACACCGCATGATCCGTTACAGCCTTTAAGCCGTCTGGTCCCATAGAGCGGATATACGCATACGCTCTGACATTGATACCAAAGTTCCCATAGAACGGTTTCACACGGCCGATGGATTCTGGACGATCGTAATCAAAGAAATAACGACCTTCTTTCTTCACAAGCACTGGCTTTGGCAAATATGGAATCAAATCCTTTTTCACGCCAACTGGACCTGAACCGGGGCCTCCTCCTCCGTGTGGACCTGTAAAGGTTTTATGAAGATTTAAGTGAACCACATCAAATCCCATATCCCCCGGTCTTGCTCTGCTTAATACAGCATTTAAGTTCGCTCCATCATAATAAAGCTTCCCGCCTGCTCCGTGAACGATTTCAGCCATTTCTAAAATATTTTCTTCAAAAAGGCCGAGTGTATTTGGATTTGTGAGCATGAGAGCCGCCGTTTCTTCATTGACAACACGGCGCAGGTCGTCTAAATCGACAAGCCCATGTTCATTAGATGCCACCGTAATCGTTTCAAATCCTGCTACTGTTGCAGATGCGGGATTTGTTCCATGAGCAGAATCAGGCACGATGACTTTTGTTCGTTTAAGATCTCCTCTTGCTTCATGGTATGCACGAATCATCATGAGCCCCGTCCATTCGCCATGTGCTCCTGCCGCAGGCTGTAATGTCACGGCGTCCATTCCTGTAATTTCTTCTAAATGGTCACCTAAATCATAAAGTAACTCTAATGCACCTTGCACAGTGTCTGCCTCTTGAAGTGGATGCACATGCGAGAAACCTGCAAGACGTGCCACCTTTTCGTTAATCTTTGGATTATATTTCATCGTACAAGAGCCTAGAGGATAAAAGCCAGAATCGACCCCGTGATTACGCCTAGATAATGCTGTGTAGTGACGCATAATATCCAGTTCAGAAACCTCTGGCAGCTTAGCATCTTCATGGCGGATATACGCTTCATCAAATAAATCTGGGAGCTTCTCCTCAGGTACGTCTAAATCAGGCAGGCTGTAACCAATTCTTCCTTCTTTGGATAATTCAAAAATAAGCGGCTGATCTTGTTTATTCATGACGATCCCCCAATTCCTTGATGAACGTATCAATTTCTTCTTTTGTTCTTAGTTCTGTCACAGCGACGAGCATATGCTGCTGAAGCTCTGGATAATCCCGTCCCAAGTCATATCCGCCGATGATTCCTTTTTTAAGCAATCGCTCATTCGCTTCTTTCACAGGTTCATTCAGTTTCAACACAAATTCATTAAAATGAGCACCCTCTATTTCAGCCTGTAACCCATGTTTTTCTGCCTGCGTCTTGGCATAATGGGCCTTTTGTACGTTTTGATAGGCAATGTCTTTGATACCTGTTTTCCCAAGCGCCGTCATCGCAACAGAAGCGGCTAACGCATTTAATGCTTGATTTGAACAAATATTTGAAGTCGCTTTGTCTCTTCGGATATGCTGCTCGCGCGCTTGAAGGGTCAGCACAAATCCTCGCACACCGTTCTCGTCTTCTGTTTGCCCTACTAAACGCCCCGGCACTTTCCGCATTAATTTTTTCGTCACAGCGAAATATCCACAATGAGGTCCGCCAAATGCAGCTGGAATGCCAAATGGCTGCGCATCACCAACGACAATATCTGCCCCAAGCTTTCCTGGTGGTGTCAGTAAACCAAGTGCAAGCGGGTTACTTGAGACGATGAATAAACTTTTCCCTTTATGTGCAATCGGTTCAATGTCCTTTAATGGTTCAACAACACCGAAGAAGTTTGGGTATTGTACAAGGACCGCTGCTGTTTCGTCACAGACGGCTTCTTCTAATGCGGCTAGATCGGTCTGACCTTTTCGCGCAGGTACCTCGACGACTTCAATATGCTGTCCTTTCGCATATGTTTTCAGCACCGCTCTTGATTCAGGATGAACCGTCTCAGAGACCACAATCTTTTTCTTTTTTGTATGTCCTGCTGCCAGCATCGCCGCTTCAGCTAATGCCGTTCCGCCATCATACATCGAGGAGTTGGCAAGATCCATGCCAGTCAGCTCAGCAATCATTGTTTGAAATTCAAAGATTGCCTGCAATTCACCTTGAGAAATTTCAGGCTGATAAGGTGTGTACGCTGTATAAAATTCAGAACGTGAAATCACATGGTCGACAATCACAGGCTGGTAATGATCATACACACCAGCACCTAAAAACGAGGCATAAGCCACTGTATCTTTATTTTTTGCAGCAAGACGAGACAATTCCCGCACTAGCTCTGTTTCAGATGCGGCTTCTTTGATGTTGTACGCACCTTTGAATCTGACTTTCTCTGGGATATCTGAGAAAAGCTCATCAATTGACTGAACACCGATGACATCCAGCATTTCTTTTTGATCTTGCTCTGTTTGCGGCAAATACCTGTGCTTCATCCTCTATTCCTCCTCGTTATTTGGCTCTTTTATAAAATGGTGTGGCGACGATTTTGGCTTTTAGACGTTTTTTACGAACTTGCACTTCCACTTCTGTCCCAAGCTGCGCCTCTGATGTTTCAATCAAGGCAAGCCCAATATTTTTCTTTAATGTTGGAGATTGTGTACCGGTTGTGACTACACCAATCTGCTTATCTCCTGAGAAGACCGGATAGTCTGTCCGCGGAATCCCCTTATCTATCATTTCAATCCCGACAAGCTTTCGCTTCGGTCCTTCTTCTTTTTGTTTTTTAAGTGCATCTTTTCCGATAAAATCTGCTTCTTTATCCGTTTTTACAGCAAAACCAATGCCGCCTTCTAAAGGAGAAATATCCTTCGTGAGCTCTTGGCCATAAAGCGGGAGTCTTGCTTCAAATCTTAAGGTGTCACGTGCACCGAGTCCACATGGGATCAGTCCTTTCGGCTGTCCGGCTTCTAATAAAGCGGTCCAAAGGTGAACAGCATCTTCTGACTGGCAGTAGATTTCAAAGCCATCTTCTCCTGTGTAGCCGGTTCTTGAGACAAGCACCTCTTTTTGCGCAATTATCGCTTTTGATAAAAATGTAAATGGCTTCAGTGATGTTACCTCTTCATCCGCAACATCTTTGATGATGTCAGCAGCAAGAGGCCCTTGAAGGGCTAACAAGGCGGTTTGATCAGAGACATTTTTAATCGAAACATCTTCCTCACCTTGATGTTTCAGCAGCCAATCCACATCTTTTTCAATATTTGAAGCATTGATCACAAGTAAATAGTTGTTCTTTTCTTTTTGGTAGACAAGCAGATCATCCACCGTTCCGCCATCCTCATAACACATGGCTGTATATAGTGCCTTACCGTCTGTCAGCTTTGACAGATCATTGGTTAATAACCTTTGTAAAAAAGGAAGGGCTCCCTGACCTGTGACTTCCACCTCACCCATGTGAGACACGTCAAACAGCCCTGCTTTTGTTCGAACAGCTTCATGTTCTTCTTTAATGGAAGAAAATTGGACAGGTAATTCCCAGCCCCCGAAGTCAATGGTTTTTGCGCCAAACGTTTCATACGCATGAAAAAGCGGTGTTCGTTTCAACATCAATCGTTTCCCCCTTTTTTCTTACAGTGCACATCACAAGCTGAATTTTCAGAAAAAAATCACAGCAAAAAAGGACAGAGCGCTCCCTTTTATCAAAAAGAAGTCTCTGTCCTTGCACCTGAAAGTTTACAGCACAACATCATTGTGCGTTTTCCCCTTTGGTGGTTTGCTAAAAATCGCTACGCAAACACTCTCCAGAGTTGCGTCCGGTAAGAGTACTTTTGCCTGAGAGATTCACTGAACCAATTCAGCTTGCTCCTTCGGCGCCTGTCAGTGCAAAATAACCGCTAGGTCTCTCCCCATACCATCATCCGCTCATATTCTTCACCTTTATTGGACATACTATCAAAATGGGTGACTTATTCTCTAGATCACTTACCAACATCCTACCATTAGAAATGGATGAAGAGCAACAGAAAAATCATTAACATTTTTAAAATAATCATTCATTATCGTTCGCTTTTATTGATATATAACATCTTTTAAATCGCTATGAAAAAATGAAGCGTTTAAAAACAGAACGATTTTATCATCACTCTACCAGAAAGGCAGGCGGTCACATTGAATATTCAAACGATCTTTGATCAAAAATGGGCAAGTGAATTTCAAAAGCGGCTTACAGCAGACGGTCCCTGGGCGAATTGGGATACGTACCGTTTAGCAGCACAAGTACAAAAAGTGACAGCCATTGATTCATTTGAAGGACTGCAAGCACCTGCGCACCTGCCTGCATTTACTCCTTTAAAACACCAGCTCGAAGTCGCTAGAAGAGTCGTAGAAGAGATGAATGGGAAAGCCATTTTAGCAGATGAAGTGGGTCTTGGAAAAACCGTTGAAGCAGGACTGATTATCAAAGAATACATGATTCGCGGACTTGCCAAGAAGATTCTCATTCTCGTACCCGCATCCCTTGTGTCCCAATGGGTACAAGAACTGCGGACGAAATTTTACATAGATGCTGTCGAGCAAAAGAAGAGCTATGTGTGGGAGCAGTGCGATGTTGTGGTTTCCTCAATTGATACAGCCAAAAGACAGCCACATCGAGATACGATCTTATCCATCTCCTACGATATGGTCATTATTGATGAAGCACACAAACTGAAAAACAATAAAACGAAAAACTATGAGTTTGTGAGAAATTTGAATAAAAAGTTCTGCTTACTTCTCACAGCCACACCTATCCAAAATCGAATAGGAGAAATTTTTAATCTCGTTTCTCTGTTGAAGCCAGGCCATTTAGGTAATGAAACACAGTTTAAAGACCTCTTTGCCAAAAAAGACCTTCAACTTGAGGACCATGACCGGCTAAAACAGTTAGTCAATAAAGTGATGATTCGGAACCGGAGACAAGACACTGGCATCGAATGGTCAAAGCGGCATGTAAAGACGATTTCTATTGATTTCTCCCCGACAGAACAAGCACTATATGATGAAATTTGTAAGTTAAAAGAAAATCCTTCCTATACGAAGCACATGTTTTCAATTATGACCTTAGAACGAGAATGCTGTTCGAGTCGTGAGGCCGTCTATATGACCATTAAAAAAATGCAAGAAGAGGAAAAACACATTCTAGGTGCTTCTGCGATGATGCACATCATGGAGAAAATCAACCAGGTAGAACAAAATTCTAAAGCACTTGAAGTCGTTAAACTCATTCAACAATTAAATGAAAAAGTCATTATCTTCACTGAATACCGTGCGACACAAATTTATTTACAATGGTTTCTCCAACAAAACGGCATCAGTTCGGTTCCTTTTCGAGGCGGGTTTAAACGGAGTAAAAAAGACTGGATGAAAGATTTATTTAGAGAGCGGGCGCAAGTGCTCATTGCGACAGAAGCAGGCGGCGAAGGGATCAACCTTCAGTTTTGCAACCAAATCATCAACTACGACCTTCCGTGGAACCCAATGCGCTTGGAACAAAGAATTGGACGTATTCACCGGCTCGGTCAAGAGCGGGATGTCCACATTTACAATATGGCAACTAGCGGGACAGTCGAAGAACATATTTTAAAACTTTTATATGAAAAAATTCAGCTGTTTGAAAACGTCATTGGCGATCTAGATGATATTTTAACCCGAATTGATATCCAAGATGCTGAAACAGAATTGCATCAAATTCTCTTCCAGCACGAGTCTGACGTAGACATGAAAAAGAAATTAACCCAATTTGCTTCCTATTTAACAGAAGCACAAACACCGCTTTTAGAAGAAAGACAGCAAGGTTCATAAAGGAGAGTTGACCAATGGAGCAGCGCGAGATTCACACATTTCTTCTCCGTTTCTTTCAGGCAAATCAATGCGACATACTTGAAGAAAGTGCAGGGCACATGACCGTACAGCTGACAATCGAAATGGATAAATTGATCATGAACCGTCCTTTTTATTGGCATTGGCTCGAAAAAACGGGAGGCGTACCTGAGCCGCGGCAATTGACTTTGATCACTGATCAAAAAAAAGCTGATGACTCGGTCGAAGGAGAATTTGTCCACTTCGGCTCCCCTCGTTTATTCCAAATATTCGAGGTTGTGAAACAGCAAGGCCGTTTTATTCGGCTGTACGAAAAAGTCAGACCGCTCACAAACAGCCAGATCGCACTGGAGCCGTGGCTTGGTCTCAATGTCAAAATATCCTATCTGGCAGACCGTAAAAAAGACAAACTGCTGTCTCTTGGACTTCATCTAATACGCGGAGAAGTCATCGAACAATTTCAAGAGAAGCTGGAAGCGCGTGAGCTATCGTCTCAAATTCCTGATTATTGCTTCACAATGAGTACGATGATTAAGCCAGAGAGCGGCGTCAAACGGCTTTACAGCCTGATGGAACGTTATGCCAATGAAGAGCCGGATGATTGGGCGGTAAGAGCTGTTCAAAAGTGGAAAGAAGACTCGGAACTTTTAAACCAATTTTATGAAGGGACTTCAGACACATCTGTAGAATATGAAATAGAAAGACAAGCACTTAAAACTTTATACGAACCAAAAATCAGTCTTACGATTGAAAATGGCGGACTTTTTTACTTACAGCAAAAAAGAGGAGGCTGACTTAGCGAGTCTCCCTCCCTTTCATGTGATATCAAATTTTCGATCAATCAAAAGCAACGTTTGTCTGTTTGTATTGGGCGGAAACATGACGCAAGCAATCTATGAGGTCTTATCACCTGTGTTTTTCCATTTCATGCGTTAAGTGCCTGAAATACATGATTCAGTATTTTAGGAGGGTATTTGTATGGAAAAGAAAACGAAGTTATTAGACAGTGAATGGGTTCAATTATTACGCGAAGCGCGCAAAGCGGGACTAACAGTTGAAGAAGTCCGTCATTTTCTCAAATCACGCGAAAAGTCCTCTGAGTCTCCCCCTATGGCAAGAAGTCATTCTATCAAACCTTTCTGAATGTGCTATAATATCGAAAGGAAGGTGATGACATTGATTGGCCAGCGTATTAAACAATACCGCAATGAAAAAGGCTACTCACTATCAGAACTGGCCGAAAAGGCTGGGGTAGCGAAGTCTTATTTAAGTTCAATAGAAAGAAACTTGCAAACAAACCCCTCCATTCAATTTCTTGAAAAAGTCTCCGCTGTTCTGGACGTCTCGGTTCATACACTGTTAAACGAAAATGATGAAACCGAATACGATGGTCAATTAGATAGTGAATGGGAAAAACTAGTTCGAGATGCAATGACATCAGGGGTTTCGAAAAAGCAATTTCGTGAATTTTTAGATTATCAAATCTGGAAAAAAAAGCAAGAAGAGGAGTAATGCGCATATTTTAGCGCATACTCCTCCAATTGCTATGCAGATCTTGTTATCAGTCTAAAGACTGACTTTATTTTTTATCTTCGCTGTGTGCTTTTTCGTTTTCTTTCACGTAGCCTTTTTCATCCGTATGCTTTTTTGGATTGATCGTTAAACCATTCCACTGAGTCGCTTCGAAGGAAAGATCAACTTGAATCGCATCGCCTTGGTATTTATTTTGGATATAGTTACCCGCTTTATCCTTCGTCTGGTCATTGACAAATTCAATGATCATTTCCATTTTATCGTAATCAAACGGATTCTTTGGAATGCCGTCATACTCTGGAGCTGTTGATCCATCAACGGTGGCAACATTAATTTTACCACTTTCATGTAAAAACTTCTCATCGACGGCATGACGAAGCTTTTCAAATGCGGTCTGATCCTGCTTTGACGTTAATAGATGCAGATCAAGCAGGTTTGCATGGTCTAAAATAATATTTTTCGGGTATCCATTCCCACCTTCGGCTCCAACCGTTAGAACACTCACCTGAAATTGGCTGAGGAATTCTTCAGCTGTATTCTTCCCGCCATTCTTCGCTGATGTTCCATCTTGAAACTGGCTATAATCAAGACTCATCAGCACTTGATTAATTGCAAGAGACCCTTTATTTTCAAAATTAAATTCCTTCTTTATACGGTCACCGGGTTTTATGTTCGCAAGGTTGATGGCGCCGGAATTCTCTTTTGCAGATAGATTCAGCTCTCCTGTAGAGTAGACCGCGTTTGCCGTCTCAACATCATTAAATGCAGCCCACGTTCCCCCGCCAATTAAAGCAAGACCTAACGCTCCCGATAAAACACCTAAACGAATTGATTTTTTCATTGCCATGATTGAACCCCCTAATAAATTGTTTTATTGAAACCTGATTTAGGTTACAAACGAAAATTTATGCTTGTTCCTCTGACATGTGTAACTCAGCCGTATGTCTTCGATGTTTGGCAGCACCAACAAAATGAATGGTTGAATAAACAAGCAGCATCACCCCTGGAATAATGAGCAAAAGAGCGGTCCCAGCAGAAGTTCCTGCATACGAAAGAAGCTTTCCTGCATAAGGAATGTTCACGCCCGTATACTGCGCAGTCACTTGATTCGCTTTGACGAGCGTGCCGTCTTGATACATATTGTGGTCTCCTTTTGTCTCAAAGGCTTTATTTACTCCTTTTCCTTTCACCCCAACAATGCGGTGAGTCACAAAGGATTGGTCTTGCTTCGTTTGAAACGTAATAATATCCCCTTTTTTGAGTGTTTCAGGTGAGGTGACATGTTTCACAACAATCAATGAACCAGTCGAAAATTCCGGTTCCATTGATCCAGATAATACTTGCTTGAACTCATAACCAAAAATCTGAGGATCTCCGCCTGTTGTCCTTGATGACAACACGACAATAATACACACAATCATCATCGTGAAGACCAGCGCGTAAAGAATACTCCCAGACATTTTCATCCACTTTTTCATACCTTTCTCCCCTTTACATATCATGTTTCATTCAGCAGGCAAACCCTATTTAGGACGCCTTTTCTTGACAATTCGAAAGCTGCATATGTTGAGACGTAAAGAATGGCTTTTCAGAACCACCAAACCCTTTAGGATAATAGATTTTAAACACATAGATTCCATTTGTTTTTGCTTTAACTGCCGTGACAGTCGTCGTTTCTTCTGATGAGAGGGACTGTATAGCACCTTTTTCAATAACATGGCCATCTTGTAATGGCATCTGAACACTCTCTACTTTATGTAGTTCCCACTTCCATTCAGAGTGCGCGATGGGTTGTCCAATATTTTTTAGTGACATGCTCAGCTTTTGAGGCGCACAGACTGTCCCCTCAATGATCGTTTGATCGATCAGTTTCAAATGACTTCTATCCCATTTCTTTGGCTGGCAATGCTGATCTGTCTCTTCGAAATTTTCACATGTTTTCATGACAAAGTTCGAATGCTCGACATCGTTAAAAGAAGCGTTAGTAGACGTAATAAAAAAAGAAGTGAAAATCAAACAAATAGCACAAAATAGTACAAAGAGCGGCTGTTTCATTGAATCTTTCAACTCCTTGAACAATTGTTCTTTAAAAAGAACGATTACACTCAGTATAAGGAATTACCTATAAAATCCAAAACGTCAAATTAGTCCATTTTGTTCTTAAACAAGAACATTACCGAGAAAATTCTTCCATTTTCTCATTCTTTCGCCATATTCAATATTTTTTTCTGTGACATTTGTACTTCTTAAAAATTTACATAAAAGTGCAGGATTTGGTCAGGATAATAATTGGTGAGGTGATGTTAGTTGAAATATGGAAGAATCATGATCATGCTCAGTTTACTGTTAAGCCCCTTGATACAAAGCGCCCATCTAGCTGAGGCAAAAGGAATCACTGCTGCCGCAGATCAATGGGAAACAAGGGCAGTCAAAGAAGCAAAAAAACGGTATCCGTTAGCACATGTTTTATTCAAACAAAAAGTGTGGGATCGGCACCGGGAGAAAGAATCCGTGAAGCAATATCATATTATGTTGAAAGATCAGGCCAAAGAATTTGGGGTATATGTCACCATTTCCTATAACCCTTACTCGAACAAGGTCAATAAAGTCATTGTTGTGGAAGAATACAGCTAAAATGGCATGAAAAAAACCGCCTGCAGGCGGCTTTTTACTTTCGTCGATGACGTTGACGTTTTTTTAGCATCATTGAGAAGCCAAAAGGCAGAACACCGAATAAACGCTGAGAAAATGGTGGTTTTGTCTCCATTTTTTCCTGTTTATGTTCTTTCCGTTCGTCACGTGGTGTATTCATATATTTAATGATTTCCTGCGTCATATATTTTACATAATCATTTGTCTTCATCGAACACTCACCTCTTCTTCCTTAAAGTGTTACCAAGAAGAGTATCGTTTTATACACTCGCTAATAAGTGTTGATCCATTGATTGATTTCTCCTGTCTCTTTATTCAGCTCTAGTTCCCGCTCGTCAGTTACACCACCCTTTGTCTCGATATTAACCAAGAGCCGGACTAGCTTTTTTCTGTCATCGCACCCAATTCGCTTCAACGTCACTCGACCTTCTTCTGTGACAATTGGGCTCAATGGCTGATCACAAATACGATTTAATTTGTTTGCGGCTTCATTTAGACCCATTCGAAATAACTGTTGTTTTTGGTAAAAAGAAATCGTGAGCTCTGCACTTTTCAACTCTTTTTGAAACCCAATGGTCATCGATCCTAGAATCAATAAAAACAAAAGAATGACAGCAAGTACGTGGGGATAAATAAACCCGTCTTCTCTTTTCACGTTTTAGGAATCACTCCTTTGTAAGTGAAAAAAACAGCTTCATGTACTTGACCAAATACATCTGTGACTTGGAGAGTGGTGGTTTGCTCTTTTGTTCTTACATGGAATTGTTTCACCTTTTGTAATAAAGGGAGATGACCTGCCTGATCCGTTCGTTTACGAAGCATCTCTTGATACGGCTCAATCGTCACCACTCGCCCTTGATTTGAAATATACTCCAGTGCTGTTCCATTTTTCACCGCTCTTACAGCGACAGCACAATTTAGCTCCTCCTCTAATTGCAGGGCCGTTTGTTTCCACTCCATTTGCGAAAATTTGTTGATTTCTGCAAACGGATGAGCTTTTTCAGCAATTGATAAAAGCAGCATGCAGCCAAAAGAAAGCAGCAAAAATAGCTGCAATTGCCATATTGCTTGAGCGAGTGTAAAGCCTTGTTCATCGCTCCAAATGTCGAAAGCAAATCGTCTTCTTTTTTTGTACTTTGTATGAAACACATCCCTTCTCCTGACCCCAAATGAATTCATATGTGATCTCGCCTCGTTTCTTTGTACTTGATTCATTTTGACCTTCTATAAAAGCTTTATTCATATACTCATGTAAGATTTGATAAGCTTCCAGTTTAGCCCTTAATTCTTCTTTCCCAATTGTCAGTTTTTCAAAGGATGGCACGAGCACAAGAGCAGCAAATAGAAAGAGGTGGCAAGAAAAGAGCATCTCAAACGTACTAAATCCTTTATTGTTGCTGAACATGAATCCGCCCGCTCCCTAAGTAAATCGTGAGTTTATATATTTGACTGCCAAATTGAACAATGAGAGAACCGCCGCTATTTGGATGTCCGTTTTTATTAAAGTGAAGGCCTTGTTGAAATGTGGATTGCTTGATGGTGCCTTTTTTGTGTGGATTAGAAGCAATGATCTGCTCACTATTCTGTTCGATGACTTGATAAGATACATTGGGCGGGTGAAACTCAACAGTTACTCGTGTTTTTTTAATAAATGCAGTATAAGATGCCAATTGAAGATCTTGTTTTAGCAAGTTCACTTGCTTTTTTGCTTCAGCACTTTCTAATATATTGGGCACTTTTCCACCTATTACCGAAAATAAGATAGAGAAAATCATGACGATCAAGAGCTGCTCAATGAGTGTAAATCCTTTCTCCTGGAAAAGCGATTTATTCATTTTTCACATCCCCGTTTTGAATGAAAATTGCCTTTCCATTCGGACAAGTTAATCCTTTTTTGACATAGCCTTCTTTTTCTAATTCAGCTAAAGATGGCGTCTTGCCGTCATGCTCTAATTCATATGCCATTACCTGTGTACTCACCATTGATTTCAGCCCTTCACAGCCCTTTGCTTGAATGCTTTGATGATGCCGAGTGATATTTGGAATGGTGATCAATAAAAGAATGGAGATCACAAGCATGACAATTAACATTTCTAACAGTGTAAATCCTTTATCATTCATGCCTTAGTCCTCCTTTTCACACTTGTTCCATTAGTTGATACATTGGTAAAAGAATAGATAAATACACAATGAGTATAAGAAATGCTGTTAAGCCATAGATGACAGGTTGCAGCCATGAAACCCATTTTTCAATTTTTAATTCTGCATTCTCTAAAAGAAATTGACTATATGTGTACATCTCTCTTGCTAGCATCCCACTTGCTTCCCCATGCTTAATGACAGCCGCAAAATGCCTTTCGAAAAAAGGAGACCGGCTTATTTGATGTTCCATACTCTCACCTTTTCTTAACTCCCCTATCATTTGTTCAGACATTTCTTGAAGGAAGGGTAAATAGGTCTGCTGTTTAAAAGCTTGCAAACTTTCGTAAATCGATAACCCAGCTTGAAGAAGTCCGCTGAGCTGAAGGGAAAAAAGATACGTATGCATCAGCTGCACCCCTTTAAATACCACCGGCAGCCTGCTGATGACTTTCAGTTTCTCAAGGGTCGATTTTTTCTTAAAAAAGAGCTCATAATATCCAAAAAGACAGATACATATACAACCGATCATAAGCAACAAAGCGTGTAGGAATTGGAAGAGGCCAAACATCCCTTGAATCAGCCATGTCATGCTTGTATTCATAGATGAATATAATAAAGAAAATTGAGGGACGATCATTTGCTGAACAATGATGAGCACAACAAAAACCGTAAACATAAGAAAAATCGGATATCGTAACATACGCTTGAATGTGTCAACCTGCATGATTTTTTTCTCTAGAAAACGGGCGCTTTGTTCAAGAGCTCGCGCTAGGCTGCCATGTTTCTCTGAAAAACAAAGAATAGCGACGGCTTCCCGCTGAAAATGAAGTCGCTCAAGTACAACGTAAAAAGGCTCCCCTTCAAGCAGCCACTGAATGCCTGGCGTTAATCGCTGCTGCTGTTTTTTTGATAACTGAATATTCACCATCGTTAGTGCGTCAACCAATGTATATCCAGCTTGAATCAACTGAGCCAGTTTCGATAAGAATTCAGCTTGTTCTTTTTTAGACCAGGGTTTAGAGGTTCGCTTCTTCATAAACCCAGCGATGATATGTGCTTTTTGATAAATAGCCGAGTGCCACTCCTTTCCGAATTAATCTTTGCAGTGTTTCGTATGACGAATGAGCGTATTCTCCTTTTGCCTCTTTGATACACTCACCAAGCTCCTTTCCGTAAAGCAATTCAAATACATTTGTTCGTCTGACTGGCCGATTTAGTTTGCAATAAAGCTCACACGTTTCGCCGCAAAATGGACATGCGAGTTCGATTAACCGCTGAGCAGCAATAGCAACCATTGTTTGTTCGAGTTCATTCATTGTCACACCAAATTCGAGCATTCGATAAAGAGCTCCTTTTGCATTCTTTGCGTGCAATGTGCTCATGACTAAATGACCTGTCAAAGCTGCTCTAATAGCTGTTCTGGCTGTTTCCGCATCTCTTATTTCTCCAAGCACAATCATATCTGGATCATGTCTTAAAATAGCGCGTAAACCTGCCGCATACGTGATACCAGCTTTTTCATTTACTTGAACCTGCAGCACTTCTTCATTTCTTGTTTCCACAGGATCTTCAAGGGTAATAATATTTCGATTAAAATGTTTTTTGGCAAACTGAATCAATGAATAAAGTGTTGTCGTTTTCCCTGAATTTGTTGGTCCTGTAAATAAAATGAGCCCATGCGAATGATTCAGAAACGATAATAATCTCGCTGAAGCCTTCGGGAACAGTGACAAATACTTTGTTTTCGGCACATGATCCTGCGGTAAAATCCGAATCACTAGACTTTCATCATTGACAGTTGGTAGTGTAGAGAGCCGAACAAACACTTGACCGCGTCTTAACATCACACCCAATGATCCATTTTGTGGTCTCCTTCTTTCACCAATATCCATAGAAGATAAAAATTTGAAATGAGCAATGAGCCGCTCTCCGCTCTTTTTGTCAATGATCCGCTGCTGAATGAGGTCAGCGTCTACACGAAAAGAGACTGAAGCTTCCTTTTCTCTCGGAACAATATGCACATCAGATGCTCTCATGCGGCACGCCTCTTCTAGCAGCTCTTGCCCCAAATATTCAATACCATACAAGTGATTCACTCCTTTCAGTGACCATATTGTATGATGGCGGAACGTGCCTGACAAAAACGCATTTCATGATTTTCATGACTGAAAAGGGTTGAAAATATTCAATTAGAGGTGTATTTCATCTATAAATAACAGAAGGACATATCAAAAAATTTGACTTTTACAACAGCGGGTTCCATTCAGAGGAGAAAATAAAAAAGAAGTGCTATTGGCACCTCTTTTTTGATGATCATTTCATTTGGTTCTTTTATTATGGATGATCTGTTACAAGGAGGTGTCTCCAAATTTATTCCTCCTTAATAGATTACTGATTTGAAGATAAAGAATATCCTTTCGTGTCTGATTTATGGATAAAAAAAGAGACCAAATCTGTATGCGAATTGGTCATCTCATTCATATGCTCATTATATTGTTTCTCCTTGTGAACGAACCTGTTACTTTTACTAGTAACATTTTTTGGTTCACGTTGCTTCTTGCTGCTGTTCTTCAAAGATACGAAAGCCTCTTTTTTCTAAAGCTTTTGCAAGGCTGTGTTCAGTATTTACTTTTGAGAAATCAATGCCGAGTTTCACTACAGTTTGAGCGATTTCTGGACGAATACCTGATATAATCGTCTCAATTCCTAGCAACTTCGCACTATCAACCACTTTAAACAGCTGATAAGCAACCATCGTATCAACAACGGGAACGCCAGATATATCAATAAATAAATGGGTTAGACGCAGTCTAGATGCCTGTTCTAGTACTGATTCCAAAATAATTTTCGCCCGGTACGTATCAATTTCACCAATCAGCGGCAAAATACCGATCTCTTTTGAAACTGGAATAACAGGCGCACTAAGCTCTTGAATCATTTCTCTTTGTGCATTAAGCTGATTGATCGTCACGCGGTCATACTCTTCTGATAAACGCGCAATCATGTCATCAAATGTGGCGTGAAAATGCTGATTCCAATCGCACACATCTTTGAGTGTCACTTCAAGCTCCGTTTGTTGTGTAAAGGTCTCAATTCTGGAACAAAAAATGTGGCGGAACACCTTAAATTGTCCGATGATTTCATATAAAGGTACTTCATGAACAGCTCGATCGCGGGCAATATCAACTGACCACTTTTTTAGATGGTCTTCTACTTTATCTGATAGCGTGACTAACGTTGCTGCAATCGTTTGGATAAATGCTGTGTTTTGTTCTTTCAGCTTCTTTTCTGTCTCCTCTGAAGCATGTTTGGAATATAATGAGCCTTCTTCTGTTCTTGTTTTCAGCCATTCTTCGGTCATGACAGGGGCTTCTTTAAGAATAAATTCATATAATTGCTCAGATTTTTCATTTTTCATTTCTGTCGTTCGCTCCTTTTTCACTTACAACTAGTGACAACCAACTTTTTATGTATAAATGACCGCAGATGGTGAACAATAGCATTACACGTTTCATATTGGGCTATAGCCAAGTGGTAAGGCAATGGACTTTGACTCCGTGATCGTTGGTTCGAACCCAGCTAGCCCAGTTCAGCACAAAAACGAAGACGGCTGAAACATCATTCAGCTGATCTTCGTTTTTGATTAGGAAACCGATTGATGAATCGCTTTCTTTTTTGAAATTTTCATGAGTTCCCCTGGATTATAGCCGACCACTAATTTATTTCCATCAATGATAATAGGTCTCCGGAGCAGCTTTGGTTTTTCAATGAGAAGCTGAAGTACCTCATTTACTTTTAAATCATTAATATTTAAATTTAAGCTTTTAAAAGCTTGGCTTCGAGTAGCTAAAATTTCATCCATTCCTTCTGTTGTTAAGGACAGGATTTTTTTCAATTCGTCAAGTGTTGGCGTTTCTCTGAAAAGGTGACGCTCTTTAAAATCAATTTGATTCGCCTTTAACCAATGTTTTGTTTTGCGGCAAGACGTGCAGCTTGGGTATGAATAAAAAGTAATGTCACTCATTAGTCTTCCTCCTTAGGTCGTTAACCTTTTCTCTTATGGACTAAGTACCCTCATGCATTTAGGCATAAACACTTTTTCATCACTTTTTCAAAAAAATTTTTTCTAACGAAAGAACGAATGTTCACACGTTGTCAAAAATGTAAATGTTTACATAACAAGTGATCATCAGCTATAATATGAATCAAAGGGGTTTTTTAAGGGGAGGGAAAGAAATGAATCGCATGTTCCGCGTTCTTGGGTTTTGGACGGGTATTTTTGCTGTCATGTTCTATTTAGGACATATGAAAGATGCATCCTTGCTGTTCTTCGGTCAAACCGTTCTTTTTGTATTTTTATCCTACTTGAATTTATCCGAAAGAATGTATATTTACATTTTCGGAGCGTACTTGACGATTTTCTTTGCCGGATTTACATATTATTCGATTTTCATCATGGTTCCCGGTACCGGACATTAATAGAAAAAAGCATCTCCTTTGAAAGAGATGCTTTTTTCGTGCGTGCTATTATAAAGAAAACCCATTGATAAACGGATTTTGCTCCTGTTCTGTAAGCACAGTTGTTTCCTCGCCATGTCCACTTAACACAAGAGTTGATTCGGGCAATGACAACAATTTGTCATGTATCGATTGAAGCAGCACGTCTTGATTACCGCCCGTTAAATCAGTTCTCCCGATACCGCCTTGGAATAAAGTATCACCAGAAATGACAAATCCCTCTTCCGCTGAATAGTAAGACACACTGCCAGGTGAATGACCTGGTGTGTGGAACATTTCTAATGTAAACGATCCAATTTGAAGAGGTCCTTCTGACGTAATCAATTGTTCAGCTTCTTTGACCGTAATTCCGTTACCAATTAGTCGAGCTGAACCGTTTAACTGAGCATTTGTCAGCCATTCTTTTTCCTTTTCATGGACATAAAGCGGAATTCCCCATTCTTGACGCACCTCATCTGCTGCACCAATATGATCAAAATGGGCATGTGTCAATAAGACAGCAAGTGGTTTCAGCTGTTTTTCTTTCACATAAGAAATTAGCTTTTGCGCTTCGCCGCCTGGATCAAAAATTAAACATTCTCCCTGTTCATTTTTCCAAATATATGCGTTCGCTTGCACATAGCCTAGCGGCATTCTTCTCCAATTCATTTTCATCACCTACTACTTTTTTCATTCTTTTTTATTATGAAGGCTATTCAATAAAAATTCAAACAATCGTCAACTTGAATGTACTCGACAAGCTTTATGAAAACGGTTAAAATGAAAAGAAAGGAAATCAAGGGGATTGATGACAAAGGGGGACTTTCATATGATGCTCGTCATTATTTTTGGTCTAGTCACGATTTTAGCCGCTCTCGGCATCTATCGCTCACTCAAAAAAGTGAACGTACTGGCCATTGCTTTCGCTGGCGCCACATTTTTGGTTTTTGGATGGTTTACCGTCATGACCATCATCTATAGCGGTTATCCAACTGCACATTAAAAGCCTGCAATTAGCAGGCTTTTTCTATTGATTCAAATGTTTATTCACGCTTTCTAATTTGCTTGAAAGGGTGGTCGTTTGATCTCTTCTGTCATCTATGCGGATATTGGTTGCTACTCGGTGTAAACCCTTTTCAAACGGAGCTTCATGAATACGCTGAATGACCTCAAATAAAACGGATAGCTCCCCTTCAATTAATGTATTCATTGGTGTGAGCTGATATTTGATTTTCCCTTCTTGTTGAAAGCCCTCTAACAATCTTTGTACGTCTGCTACATATGCACTCACGCTTGGTGTCTCAGTGCCTATTGGAATGATGGTGACATCTGCTATTGCCATGGTTCTTGCTCCTTTCAATGACATCCTATTTCTTTCTCGTTCTCATTGTAACCCATCGTGATTCAAAAATGCCATGATCATGTGGCGTTTAAGCTTGGTTTGTCCCGTTCTATCGTCAAATCTGCTCTCTCTACCTTCCCAATATTTGTGAAAAGGAGCAAGCATATACCTGAAATAGCTTCGATCAGTCCTCCTGCTGCAATGACATAACCTGAACCGAATAACGTCGCCATATAACCACCAATGAGAGCGCCTAACGGTATCATTAAATACGAGATCATGTTAATAATCGCATACACTTGCGGCTGATCCTCCGCTTTTACTGACAATTGAATCATTGTATGTTCAGGTACATTGACTGCACTGATGGCTGCACCTAAGGCAAATGCAGATATAAACACAAGTGGTAATAAGGCATTCATCCCTGTAATGAAAAATGCAATTCCATCAACGATCCCTGCCCCGATAAACAACAGACCGTATCGATTCACTTTCACCTTTGTTAAAACGAATCCCATCAAAAATGCACCTAATGCCGTGGTCACTTTGATGAATGAATATACTACTGGTCCACTATGTAAATCTTCTGTTAAATAAATAACCGACAATGCCTCCCACGGTGCCGCAGCAAAATTGGAGCAGACACAAAAAATGGCTAATGGAAACAAAATATGATGACTTTTCACAAGTGAAAATCCTCTTATTAATCGTTTTCCGTATGACAATCCTTTTTTTCCTTTATCCATGATCGCTTCCGTTTTATATGTAATCAGCAAAACCAGCAAAGCGGACATGAGGTAAAGAGGAATAATGACAAGCATTGTATATCCTACCCCTACAAATGCAATCATGACACCACAAATCGTCACAGTCACAAGCCTGACCACATGACTGGCTGATTGAATGGTTGCATTCGCCTTTTGTATCACATCTTCATGCACAAGCTTTGGAATAATGGACACCGAAGCTGGTTCATAGGAACCACCAGTCGCTGAATGCAGCAACATACCGCCAATGATGAGTGCCAAAGGAGAAAAATCATAAAAGTAACTCACCACAATCACAAGTATAATCGCCGCCCGAGTTAAATCAGCAAAGCACATCCAAAATTTCAATTGATGCGGCTTCATCATTGGGGTAATAAACGGCCCAATAATGGCTTGAGGGACAAAACTAACGGCAATAAAAAATGCTGTTCCAATTGCTCCTTTTCCCCCTAGCACTAAAAGCCACAAAATGGTGTTAAAAGATAAACTATCAGCAGTAATTTTACACATTTTAGAAACAAATAGATAAGTAAAATTCCGTTTCCACAGGCTTTGAGCATTCAATCATCGACATCTCCCTAATTCATATCCTTTTTTTTACATCCACTCTTTCACAATAGCTTACAGGAATGCTCTCGTCAATCACATCAGCACGGTTTTTATTGACCATAAGAAATTGATTGGTTTGAACGTATTAAATGATTGTTGACAAAGGGCGAAAATGAACTTGATTTTAGCCCTTTGTCTTCTTTTCAGCGTGATAGAAAACCTTTGCAACCCTAGGAAGGACGAGTACTGACGCGGAGTGAATTTCACATTCGTGAGCACCGGCACGCAGGACTGACAAAGAATGCGAGGGTTTGTCTACACGCTGAAAGCACCGATTAGGTGCTTTTAATACTTACATGCTTCCCACAATAACCGCTTTGTTTTTTCATAGATCGAATCAAATTGACTCATAGAAAGCGGGTTCTTTCCTCGCCCAAGTTCCACCGTATAGCCCTCACTTTTACATTGATAAATAAACCAATCTCGATAACCTGCATAGCTATCAAGATATTGAATCGCTTTGTAACCGCTCACCCGTTCTAACCGTTCGACCGTCTCTTTTGAAATGGCCGGTTCATGGCCAAGAAAACCCCAGTATATCTCTTCTCCTTGTGTATGAAGGGCAATTAACCGGTCAAAGCGTTTTCGTAAGGCGAGATGTGCCATTGCTTTCGCTTCTGGTTCTGTTAACGGCTGATGCCCTGGGAAATCCCTATAAGACGGTGCCTTCGGCTTATTACGATAATATTCGATTTCCCAATAAGCAGGAAATTGATTGTTTAAATCAATTCCTCGAATATTCGCCTTCCATTCTCGATAATCAGAAAATCCACCATTTAGCGGTGCGAACTCCTCACGGCACAACCCTAAAGATTCTGGACCATTGCGAACCAAATCAACACCGTCTGGATTTACCATCGGGACAATAGACAAAGCAGTGGTCTGCAATATACGAACCGCTTCGTGATGTCTTGCTTGCACTGGGTCCGATGCCGCTAAACAAAGTGATTTAAGCCATTTTAATAAAACGGAGGTCGTGATCCATTCATTTGCATGAAAAGAGGCATTAACATGTATGGAATGTAAATGTTGTACAGGCTCCGTACGGATTTCATAAATGGGCGTATCAAGCACTGATTGACCAATCACACTCATCTGAAGAAAAGGAAAAACAGCTTTCAAATATTGAAGCTCTCGTTCTAAGTGAGCGCTATCATATTCAAATGTTCCGCTGATCCAATCATCTGATTGCTGGAGCCGGTAAGGCGCAATGAAGCTTTGCACATCACCTACCGATTGAAATGAATGGGTCCCTTCTGGAAGTCTATACCCCGGTAAAAGGAGGTGCTCCGTATTTGACTGATTGGACAAACGGAAAGCTTCTTTCCCTATACCAAGCTGCTTTGCCACATCCTCCTTCCTTGCCTCATCCAGATGCCATTCAATTGTGCCAAACGACTTTTTCATTTACATCCCTCCTCTTACACTATATGAACCAGTAAGTAAAAAAAGAAAACCTCTGCATGTAAATAGCAGAGGTTTTCTTTTAAATTAAGACGCCTTTTTTAGCTCAGTGTCATCTTCTTTTTTAGATGGTGAATGGTCCGAGTTGTTTCGGTCATAAAATCTAAGGAGATCTCCATAGATAATTTGATCAGAGAATTGAAGCTCTTGTTTTGCCTTTTCTTCATAAGACTGACAACCAGACTCATCTTCTCTCGGCTCACCCGTTTCTTTGTTGTAGCACACACCAGCTGTAAAAACACTGTCCTTCGTAATAAAACTTCCATCTCGAAGCACTGTGAAGTCATTTGTATCTTTTGATAATAGGTCATGACCAAATTGAATTTGCTTGCTTGTATCGATTCCTAGAAGGTTCATGACTGTTGGACGGATATCTACTTGCCCGCCAACTGTATCAATCTCTTTTGGATGTTTATCCGTGATACCAGGAATGTGTACAACAAATGGTACTTTTTGAAGCTGAACTTCTTCAAAAGGTGTAATGTCTTTGTTTAAGAATTGTCCCATTGCTTCGTTATGGTTTTCAGAAATCCCGTAGTGATCACCATATAACACAAAAATGGAATTATCGTATAACCCTGCTTCCTTCATTTTTTTAAAGAAAAGCTTTAGTGCCTCATCTTGATAACGCACTGTAGGGAAGTATTTGTTCAACGTTTTGCTCTTTGAGTCATATTCATCAATGAGCTTATCTTCTTCATCTAAGTCAAATGGAAAATGGTTCGTTAATGTAATCAATCTCGTATAGAACGGTTGCGGGATCGTTTTCATTAAATCTACTGACTGCTCAAAAAACGGACCATCTTTTAGTCCCCAGCCAACTGAATTTTCTTCATTTACATCGAATGATTTAATATCAAAAAATTTGTCGTAGCCAAAGCTGTCATAGATCAGGTCACGGTTCCAGAAACTTTTGTTATTCGCATGAATAACAGAAGAATGATAGCCTTCCTCTTTTAACAACTCAGGTGCGGCTTTGAACTCGTTGCTTGGATTTGTGAAAAATACAGCTCCTCTTCCAAGCGGATAGAGTGAATTATCAACAATAAACTCGGAGTCCGATGTTTTCCCTTGACCCGTTTGATGATAGAAATTACTGAAATTGTAGCTTTTCTTGATCAATTTGTTTAAGAACGGCGTGATCTCTTTCCCATTCAATTTTTCATTGATCACAAAGCTCTGAGTAGACTCAAGCGATACTAAAATGACATTTCGTCCTTTTGCTTGACCAAACGTCTTTTCATTACGGTCTGTTTGATTTGCGCTTACATAGTTTTCAATTTCAGTTAAGCTATTGCTGTCGGCAAGTGCTCGCTGAGCGGATTGCTTCGATTGCAGAACCCCATCATAAATATGGAAGTTATATAAGCTGATGTTTTTCACTAGCATCTCACGGTCAAATGAACGAGTTAACAGCTCTGGTCTTTCTGTTTCAGCCAAACCAAGGTTAAAAAAGAAAGTGGCTGCCACAAATAAATAATAAGCTGCACGTCCCTTACGTGAAATCGTTACATCTGTTCTAAAGGAAGGCTGTTTTTTATAGAGCCAAATTAAAATGATGATATCAACAAACATCAGAAAATCAACTGGTTCAATTAAAGAGGTAATACTTGACCCGAGGTCACCCATATTGTTTGTTTGAAATAGGACGGGGATGGTTAGAAAATCACTGTAGAATCGATAAAATACAATGTTAGCTAACAAAATAAATGCCAGAACAAAACTCGTCACGATGATATATCGATTGCGATTTTTTTCTTTAAAGAATAAACCGATACCGAAGATAAACAAGAGAAAGCTAAGCGGATTAATAAACAGGATAAATTCCTGCATGAAATTTTCAATTTTGATATTAAAACTAGATTTATAGATAACATAGGTTTTCACCCACATTAACAAAGTCGCAATCAGTAAAAATGAAATCGCCTTTAATCTTTTCTTTCGCATTGTAACCTCCTTATGCTAAAAACGCACTCAGGTTAGGGACATCCCCAATTATTGGTGCTTCTTCAAAAATAACTAAAGTATATCTTATCCTGTCTATGATGGAAAATCAATGTCTTTTTCCCCATGACAAACTTATGAATATGCTAAACATTCAATTTCATGCCTATCTATCGCTGATTTTAATAAAAATGACATCATTATGACATTTTTGTTCAAGACAGCCACTTGTTTTTTGCCATCCATGCACCGCCGATCACGCCTGCATCGTTTCCTAGTGAGGCAATCACCACTTCAACATCCTCAGCACATGGCGGGAAGGCATGATGCTTGACGACACGCTCTACTTTACTGCGAAGAAGCTCGCCCGCTTTAGATACACCGCCGCCAATGACGATTTTTGTTGGGTTTAAGGCACTGGCTAGATTCGCAAGGACAAGACCAAGATGGGTTGTTACTTCATCTACGACATGCATCCCAAGTTCGTCTCCGTTTTCTGCTGCCTCAAATACATCCTTTGCAGACAGCGAAGTAAGTGAGCCAAGTGATGATGTATGGCTCTTTGTTTGTAATGTATCTTTTGCGATTCGGACGATACCTGTGGCAGACGCAATGGTTTCAATACAGCCTGTTCTCCCGCAGTTACATGGTGCTCCTTGAAATGGAACGGCACAAATATGACCAATTTCTCCACCAGCACCTGTTTCGCCTTGAACCACTTCTCCATTGACAATAATACCGCCGCCAACCCCTGTGCCCAGTGTAACCATCAGGATGTTTTTGGCGCCATCACCTGCACCCTTCCACATTTCACCGAGTGCAGCAATGTTCGCATCATTTTCGATGACAGATGGAAGTCCTGTCTCTGCCTCTAAATGGTCTTTTAAGGGATAGTTTGTCCAGCCCAGATTCGTTGTTTTATAGACAATTCCGGATACTTTATCCACTGGTCCAGGTGCCCCCATACCGATCCCAATTAGGGCTGATTTCGGCATGCTGATCTCAACTAGTTTATGGTCAATTGACTTGGCAATGTCGACTGTAATTGTCTGCCCAGATTTATCCGTAGGAATCTCCCACTTATGCTGAATTTCACCATAAAGATTAATAAACGCAAGCTTAATTGTCGTACCGCCAAGATCAACTCCTACAAACCAATCCCCTGTCATATGTCCTCCACCTTCACATTGTTTTTCGATTTAATTTGGCTAGTTCCATTTGAAGGATGGTCATTGCGTTTGACCATTCAGTTCGATCGATGATGCCCGATGTATACATTTCCTTCAATTCATCTGCCATAAATTCTAATTCCACTTCACGATCTCCGAAATACACGTAATTTCCAAATCTCATGAGCAGCTGCTGTACATCATATAACGTTTTCATTATTTTCACCATTTCTCTAAATCAACAGATAGGATAAGCGTATTCATAAATACGCTTTCAGTCAAGTCATTCAACGTGTTTGAGTGTTTTCAATATATTGTTTCAACTTTAAAAATTGGTCATTTTGCGGATCTTGTTTTAATGCTTTTTCGATGAAGTCGTCTGCTTCCGCTGTCTCGCCTTTTTCTACATACAACAACGATAAGTGATACAATTTATTCGGCTCATTTGGATCTTTTTCAAGCGACTTTTGCAAATACTCAATGGCCTTGTCAAGATGTCCAAGCTGTGCTTCGGAAAGCGCATATATATGAAGTGCTTCAGCTGAGGCATCCTTTTGCTTTACATATTCCTCTAGACGCTGACTTGCTTCGCTATAGTTCTTTTCATCAAATAAACTCGCTGCCTCGCTAGTTGCCGCCGCTTCTTTTTGATCGTCTGAATGAAACCCTGTATACAATCCAAAGCCGCCAATAAGGAGGAGAAGAAAACTAGCAAGAAGCATTTTGACAGGCTGAAACTGTTTAGGAAGACGGACCGCTAAAGCGGCTAAAAATCCCCCAGCGAGCCCCCCAAGATGCCCTGCATTATCAATCCCTGATACAGTGAAACCTATCCCTAAATTGATGAGGATAATCACGATAATATTTGTCCCCATCGTACGAAAGAAGAGCTTCCGGTTAGAGATCGCTAAATATAGCAATGCGCCTAAACAGCCAAAGATCGCACCTGATGCTCCTGCTGCGATGGCTGTATTAAACACAAAGCTCGCAATTGAGCCAAAGATGCCGGAAATCAAATAAATCAGCAAAAATCTTCCTGAACCATAAATTCTCTCAACAGCCGCTCCAACGGACCAAAGAGCAAATGTATTAAAGAGTAAGTGCGTCAAACCAATGTGTAAAAACATAGGTGTCACAAAACGCCACCATTCACCCTCTAGTATCAGCACATTATTCTTCGCACCAAATGCTGTTAAAGTGGCTGTATTGGTACTTCCACCAGATAATTCGAGTAAAAGAAACATCACCACTTGAACTGCGATTAACAAGTAGGTAAAAATCGGTCTGCCATTTTGAAAAACAGCCCGTTCTCGTTCACGCTGCTTTTCCTGATCTTGAAATGCCTGAAGCACGTTCATTTTAAGCTGCATCACATCTTCGGCTGTATCTGCCTTCGCCTCTTCTACATCAATCGAGAGTGATGTATTCAGCCATTTTTGCAGCTCGTGTCCATCGTTTTGAAGGGTTTCTTCATTCAGTAAAACAGGTGTCACCGTCACCTTTTGCTGTTTTTGCGGTTGACCGTTTATGTCTTCCCAATCATCTACTGGATGATCAGCTGTAAATTGTAGCTGCAGGAGATGAAGAGAACGTTTACGCATGGCTTCTCTCAACTGATTCATCCGAAAGGCCTGCTCTTCCATATCTCGAACGATCTCCTGTCTAAAATTCACATCTCTTCTATAGAGACGGATGAGATCATATCCTGGGTTTCGTGGTGCTTCAAAAAAGATTTCATCTTCTGGGTACGGACTTTGAATCATCTCGTATCCTTTTTGTCTGAGTTCATCAATCACTCGCCAAAATAGACTATCTATGACATTCATTCATTCGCGCTCCATTTTTTACATTATTATAGCAAGAATTACTCTTATACGCATTTCTCAACAAAAAAATCCCGGCTTTTGCGGGATTAGAATGCTTGGCGAATAAATTTCGTCCGAAAATATGGGATTTTCATCAGCCATTTAATAAAAAAGTGACGCACTTGGTTTTGACCTAAGATCAAATTCATGAGCCGATAACGATTTTGCACAAGAACGAATGCAAACAGTGTGAACACAATGCTCCAAATCATTTTATTCATCATATTCCCTCCTATGTTCGTATCGTGGCTTAAATAGGATTTGTTTATGCATGAACCATCATTTTTATCGCTGACAATGGCGCGTCTTTTATTAATCAGTTTTCACAGCCTAATCCCTTGTTCTTTTGATTGAATATAAAACTCTTCTCCATACTCTGTTTGAAGATAAGATACATCAAATTGTTGAAGGTCAATCAAATCCTTGAACGTATGAGGCAGTTTACCATTCCACTCTAACTCTTCGATCTTGTGCGGAAAGTTGAGGTCGTTTGGATTTGGTGTATGGATATATACTGCGTCTAATGCAGGATCTTGTTCGTAAATACAAATCCATGTTTGATATGGCTTTTCAAAACCTTCAAGCAGCTTGAGTGTTCTATTGTACAAGGCGACATGAGCTTTAATATGCTCTCTTCTTATTTTCAAGCTATTTTTCCCAACACCCCAAAAATCAAGATGGGTATGAAAAAAATCGAACCAATAATCATGATCAAGTTGTAAGTCAAAAGTATTCACTTCCTCCCACAAATTACGGAAGTATCTTTTCTTTCCTCGAAATTTTTTCATTATATGCCTCCTGCTAGCTAAAATGCCATGAGCTAATGAAACGATCTCAACACAAAAAGCCCGTTTTTGGACAATGAGCGGGCTTTCACTTTTGATATAACGTACCTTTTTCACTGACAATCATAGACACCGGTATGTCGTGCGCTTCAGCCGGAATATGCCTCGTCTGCTGTAAAGACAAACAAAGGGCAATGGTTCCCCCGTGGTAGTCCGCTAAGTAGCGATCATAATAGCCCCTACCAAACCCAATCCGGTAACCACGTTGATCGAAGCACACCCCAGGGACAATGATCAAATCAATGGCTTCTTTATGTACAGCTGTAGACTCAAGAGGGTCTGGCTCCAATAGCCCAAAGTAGCTGGATGTCATCTTTGTTTCAGGTGTATATTCATAAAACACCATCTCTTTTGTTTTCGGAAAACAGGTGGGAATACAAACTGTTTTTCCTTCTTCCCACGCTTTTTCAATCAGAGGCATTGTCGGTATTTCTTTTCCCCTAGACATAGTCAAAGCAATCGTTTTCGCCTGTTTCCATTCTGACAGCTGCAGCACGTGTTCATGAATTAGAGCGGCGTGGCGATTGAACTCTTCAGCGCTTATCTGATCAAGCATGGCCAATGTTTGAAGGCGGAGCTCCTTTTTCATACAGGTTCATCTCCCATCATAAAAAAACAGCAGGAAAATTCCCTGCTGCTTACTTTGTTTCACGATGTAAAGTTTGTTTTTTATCACGTGAGCAATACTTTTTGAATTCAACGCGATCTGGATTGTTTCGCTTATTCTTTTTAGTAATATAGTTACGCTCACCGCATTCAGTGCAAGCTAGAGTAATATTTACGCGCATGTTTTTCCCTCCAAACTAAAATCAATTCACATTCAGACCTAACTATAATACCACTTCTAGCTAAGGAATGCTAGAATGTTTTTTCACCAATTTCATTTTTCAATGCATTCCACCCGCATCCTGATCCATATTGTCTGGTCATGTGATGAAAAATTGCCTTCTCCCCTATAAAAACACGTTCTTTGTCGTACTGTATACATGAGAATCCCCTCTTTGTTCCACAGCTTTTTTTCATCTGATCCGTCTTCTTTTATTTTAACAGCGGGCAAGGTTTTCATACTTGGTTTCCCTATAAAAAGAAAAATGATGAAAAAAAGGTGATTTTTTCAGCAATTCCTTTTGAAACTAGCTTTTTTATGGTATAAAAAAGAAGGGTCGAAAACTGTCTGAAACAATCATGAGAGCCTTTTTTGGCTTTCAGCATTAAAATATGAATAAAAGGTGATGAAACATGGAAATTGCAATTATCGGATTGCTTGTTGTCAGTATTGTACTGATCGCATTCTCATATTTTCAAAGAGAGCCGATTAAAGAAGTCGAACAGGAACTTGAAACACTTCAACTATCTGCAATGCAAGAAATCTATAAACTGAAAAAGAAAATGAAGGTTCTTGAAGAAGAATTGCTTGAAACAAACATCGTTGTCCGCAAGCATTCAGAAATTGATCCATCTATTGCAAGACAAATCATTTCAAAGCATCAAAATGGCATGTCTCCTGAGGCGATTGCGCGCGCTGAGCATGTATCTGTAGAAGATGTGAACATGATCATTAAAGACAACGAGAGGGTGCTTGTATGACGAAAAAAAGCATCCAAACGTTTGCAGCAGGTATGATTCTTGCAACTGGTGTTCTGGCGATCGTCTTTTTCCTTACTGGAAAAGATGAAGCGGCAGCTGATTCTACAACAAAAGAAACCCTCGCAGCGAAAGTGACAGACACTGACGTGAAAAATTACTTAGACTCTAAAAAAGAGGTCTCCGTCAGCCGTGAAACATATCAACAACTTCTTGATTATAAAGAAAAAGCGTTGAAAGCAAATGAAGACGGCGATTCTCAGAACGATAAACAAACAACGGACAAGCCAAAAGGCAAAACGGTTAAATTCGTGATTAAAAATGGTATGAGTACAAGTGATGTTTCAGACATGCTTGAAAAGGACGGAATCATCAACTCGTCTAAAGATTTTAATGATTACGTGATAGACGCAGGCTACCATAAAGAAATTCGTGCCGGCAAATTCAATTTAAAAACAGGTATGACATTCAAACAAATCGTCAAAGCCTTAACAAAATAACATCAAAAACCCCCTGGCGGCATTGACCTCCAGGGGGTTTTTGATTATCCAAATCGTCCTGATATATAATCATTTGTTCTTTGATCATTTGGCTCTGAGAACATCACATTCGTATCATTGACCTCAACAAGCTCGCCCATCAAAAAGAACGCTGTTCGGTCCGATACCCTTGCCGCTTGCTGCATATTATGCGTCACAATGGCAATCGTATATTTCTCTTTCAGTTTCATGATTAATTCTTCAATCTTTAATGTTGAAACAGGATCAAGCGCAGATGTTGGTTCATCCATTAATAGAATATCCGGGCTTGTGGCAATGGCTCTTGCGATACAAAGACGCTGCTGCTGACCGCCGGAAAGACCTAATGCAGGCGCACTTAATCGATCTTTCACTTCATCCCAAAGGGCAACATCACGAAGCGCTTTTTCAGCGATTTCTTTCAATTGCTGCTTGCTCTTCACCCCGTGAATTCTTGGCCCGTAGACGACATTATCAAAGATAGATTGAGGGAAGGGGTTTCCTTTTTGAAAGACCATCCCGACGTTTTTACGCAGTTCCACTAGATCGACACGGCCTTTTAAAATATTGTCACCGTTATACATCATATCCCCGGTGATTTTCACTCCTGGTACTGTTTTGACCATGAGATTTAAGGTCTTTATAAATGTTGACTTTCCGCAGCCGGACGGACCGATAATCGCTGTGACCTCATGCTCTTTAATGTCTAAATCAATATGCTTCAGTGCGTGATGCTGTCCGTACCAAAGGTTCATATCATTCACACGAAACACTTCTTTTTTGGCTGTTTCAGTTGCTACTGCATTCATCAAAATCCACCCGCCTTATCCGAATCGACCATTAATATAGTCTTCTGTTTTTTGCTGCGCAGGACGTGTAAAGATACGTTCAGTCGCATCGTATTCCACTAGATCACCGTTCAGGAAAAAGGCTGTATGATCAGATACACGTAACGCTTGCTGCATATTGTGTGTGACAATGACAATCGAATAATCATGTTTTAATTCCGATAATAGTTCTTCAATTTTTGCATTTGAGATCGGGTCTAAGGCAGAAGCCGGTTCATCTAATAAAAGCACGCTAGGTTTCATCGCAAGGGTACGTGCAATACAGAGGCGCTGCTGCTGGCCGCCTGATAATGATAAGGCAGAGCGGTGCAAGCGATCTTTGACCTCATCCCATAGCGCTGCCTTTGTTAAACTTTCTTCTACCGCATCATCAAGCACTGATTTCCTTTTTTCACCCGCATATTTTAGCGCATGCGTAATATTGTTGTAGATGGATTTAGGAAATGGATTTGGCTTTTGGAAGACCATCCCGATTTCTCTTCTTAAATTCACCACATTAATACGGTCATCCAAAATATTTAACCCTTCGTACATGATCGCCCCTTCACTTCGTGCACCCGGAATTAGGTCGTTCATGCGGTTAATGCTGCGTAAAAAAGTCGATTTTCCGCACCCTGATGGGCCGATTAATGCCGTAATTGCATTTTTTTCAATTTCAAATGAAATTTGATTGACTGCTTTTTTTTCACCATAATAAATACTTAAATCCTGCACCTGTAGAATCTGTTCCGCTTGAAGTGGAGCCTTTTTTGCTGCAATCTCTTTTTTTTCTGCTAGCATTTGAACCATATCCCCTTCACACCTCTCACTATTTATTTTGACGTAAGCTTCTTATGAATAAATGAACCAAGCCATCTAGCTGCTAAGTTGAATACTAATACAGAGAGCACAAGTACGGCTGATGCACCATTTGCAATGGCCTCTGCATCTGGAATAATCCCCTGTGTATTGACGTTCCATATATGAACGGCTAATGTTTCTGCCGGTCTAAAAATATTTAGTGGTGACGTATCTGAGAAAGGACTCCAGTTTGTAAAATCAAGACGCGGTGTTGAAAGACCTGCTGTGAAAAGAAGAGCAGCCGCCTCACCGAAAACTCTTCCCGATGCTAAAATTGCTCCGGTAATAATGGATGGAATCGCACCTGGGATCAGAACCGTCTTCACTGTATGCCACTTTGTCACACCGAGCGCAAGCGATGCTTCCTTTTGATCCTTCGGTACAGATCGAAGTGCATCTTCTGTCACCCTGACCATCACTGGCAGATTAAAGACAGTCAGCGCAAGGGCTCCTCCGATAATCGTATAGCCCCATCCTGTTAAATTAACAAACATCAACAAACCAAACATACCGATGACAATTGAAGGCAGAGACGATAACACTTCAATACATGTACGAATAAAATCGGTTACTTTGTTTTGAGGTGCATATTCTGCCATGTACACCCCGCCGCCCACGCCAAGAGGCACGGTAAACAGCATCGTAATAAATAGAATGTAAAACGAGTTAAACAGCTGATCCCTAATACCGCCACCAGAGCCAATCGCACTTGAGCGGGTAGTCAAAAAGTCAAAATTTAATTCTTTGGCACCGTTGAAGATGATATAAGAAAACAAGCCAACAAGTATCGCCGTGATAATGGCGGCACATAATCCAAAAACGATTGTGGCAAAACGATCGGTCATTTTGCTATTCATTAAATCTTCCTCCTAGATGACAAGTATCTGATAATGAGTATGAACATAAATGATACAACTAGAAGGACAAGTCCCATTGACCAAAGTGTATTGTTTTCAACACTTCCATACGTTGTATGTCCCATGTTTAACGTAATAATGGTTGTTAATGTACCAGCTGTGTCCATAATACTTTCTGGTAGATTACGCGTGTTTCCAATGACCATCTGAACGGCAAGGGCTTCTCCAAATGCTCTTGCCATTCCAAGCACGACTGCTGTCATTAATGTCGGAAGCGCTGCAGGTACAAGAACACGTCTGATCGTTTGCCATCTTGTTGCGCCTAATGCATACGATCCCTCACGTAAACTTTTTGGAAGTGAAGCCATTGCGTCAGTTGCAATGGATGTAACAGTCGGCAAAATCATAATAGAAAGGACAATCGTTCCTGCTAAAACACTGTGCCCTGAACCGCTTGACTTAAAGTGTCCAATAAACGGCACCAATACTGTAAGACCTATGAATCCGTAAACAACGGATGGAATCCCTACAAGCAGTTCAATCACTGGCTGGAGAATTTTCCGTCCCCATGCAGGTGCAATTTCTGTCATGAAGATCGCTCCTGCGATGCCTAGCGGTGCTGCTATGAGTGCTGATAGAAGCGTGACAGCGATTGATCCAAAGATAAATGGAAATGCGCCGTATTGCGGATTTTCCGCTGTAGGGTTCCAATTGATACTGGTTAAGAACTCAATTGGGCTTACACCATTTACGATGAAAGATTGTAAACCCTTAATGCCAAGGAAGATTGTGATGGCAATTGATACAGCAATCATTAAGAATGCGCAAAATTTCACCAAAATACTTCCTCTTACTTCATCCATTTGCCTATTTTTTTTCGAGCTGATCAGTCGATCGCTCGCTTCTGTATGTTCTATCTGTTTCATCTTTTTCTACACTCCTATGAATGTCATAAAAGGAAAAGTGAAAAGCTCCACTTTTCCTTCATCATCAATTCAAGACCTTTTACTTATCTGTTTGTTTGCCTGTTGCGTCTCTTTCTACTTTCATATTAGAGACTGAGATGTAGCCTTGGTCTTTAACGATTTCTTTTTGTACTTCGTCACTCATCAAGTAATCTAAAAATTGTTTTGCTAAACCTTCTGGCTCACCTTTTGTATAAGAGTGCTCATATGCCCAAATTGTATATTTACCGCTTTCTACATTGCTTTCTTCTGGTTTCACACCATCAATGCTAAGCGGTGTAATTTTGTCATCTGTTAAATAAGAGAATGCTAGGTACCCAATCGCACCTGGTGTTTCTGCAATCAATTTTTTCACTGTGTTTGAAGAATCCTCTGTGATTCCTTCTGCAGGTGTCGCGCCGTCAAGTGCATATTTCACAAATGTTGCACGAGTTCCTGATGAGTCTGGTCTGTTCACAAGTGTGATTTTTTGGTCTTTCCCGCCAAGCTCTTTCCAGTTTTTGATTTTACCAGTGAAGATTTTTTTCAATTCGTCCTTTGTGATGTCTTTGACACCAACTTCAGGGTTAACAGCTGCCGCCATTCCAACAACTGCTACTTTGTGGTCTTTTAAAGCTTTTGCGTCGATTCCGTCTTTCTCTTCTGCGAATACATCTGAGTTCCCAATTTGTACAGATCCTTCTGATACTTGAGAAAGTCCTGTTCCTGAACCGCCGGCTTGTACTTGAATATCGGCTTTTGGATGTTTATCCATGAATTTTTCTGCTGCCGCAAGAACTAAAGGCTGCATCGCAGATGATCCTGAGATGGTAA